>Ga0256824_10000765_pt1 | contig 12536 bp, 13 predicted proteins | sample CV67metaG_FD_191570 | JGI IMG/M metagenome (GOLD analysis project Ga0256824, IMG submission 191570) | Hydrothermal vent microbial communities from East Pacific Rise, Pacific Ocean - CV67 | ecosystem: Environmental > Aquatic > Marine > Hydrothermal vents | place: Pacific Ocean: East Pacific Rise...
TAATCTCGCTAACTTACTATTACCATTTCCACTTTCCAGAATACCTTGTGCTAAAGTAATACTTGCAGGTATTTTGTATTTATTCATTTGAGCTACTGCTGTAGCTTTCCATTTTGAAATATAATCCTTTGTTGAGTTTTTTACTTGAGCATTTATACTTAAGGTAGTAAGAAGTATAATGGTGAATACTACAGATTTCATAATAATTAGTATTTATGCTGGTTAGGCTAATTTGTTGTGCTAATTATTACGCAAGTATTTCAAAAGGGTTACAAAATAAATATTCAAGAGCTTATCCTCCAACATCTATGGAATGATTAAAGACAAACTCATAGTTAGCAAAAATCAATTTTTATTTTACGTTCCTTTATAATTGTTTTAAAAAGTTATTCAATGCTTTTTTTATTTTACCTCTTAATATCAAATATGAAATTCCTCCAAAAATAAAACTTGTAAAAATAAAACCATATTCAAATTGGTAAGCAACTGAAAACATAAAACTGATGAAAACTGAAATTAAAAGTACTATTACTATCAATTTTGTTTCATCTACTCTACCTTTAACAACATTTTTATTAAAGATATATTTTATAGGTAATTTAAGATAGAAGTAGGATTTAGATTTAACCTTAACATATAAAACTGATTTAATTTTAATGTTACTTTGATTATATTCACTAAACTTTCTACGTTCAAATTTCATTAAACGTTTTATTTTTTCCTTTTGGGTTTTAACTCTGCAGCTCGTTTTTCTTTTTCTGGACCATCTTTTAACTTTTTCCCTTCCCAAAATAATTCTTTGCCAATACTTCTTCCGTCTTTACCATAAAAAACCCACCAACCATGTTTTACAGCAAACTTATACCGTTCTACAGATTTAATCTTTCCATTTGAATGGTAGTTTTTTACAATTCCATTTTTATTTCCGTCTTTATATATTCCTTCTGATTTTAATTTTGTGTTAGGAAAATAAGCTTTAAACTGACCATCTTTAATTCCATTTTTATAGTATTCAAACTTAGCAACCACATATTGACCAGCTTTAGGCTCGTAATATGTTACACTTTGCCCATTCAATTTCCCTTTTACAAACGTTTCTTGACTTTTTAAATTACCTACATTATCATAATACAACCATAAACTGTCTTTTTGTTGATTCACGTATTTCCCTTGTGCCATTAGTCTTCCAGACGATTCATGATACATTTTATTATAAGCGATTGCCCCATCTTGTAAAAAAGTAACTTTTGACTGTACATTTCCACTTTTGTAATAATAAATAAACTCGCCTTGAGGTTTATCATTCTTAAATTGCCCTACGTATTTATAGACTTGAATACCTTTATATGCTTTTTTCCATGCACCTTGTTTACGTCCATGATTGTCTGTTTTATTTTGAGCGAAAGAGATTGACCCAATTAGAATTAATAAAAGTGTAAATATTGTTTTCATATTTGTTATTTAATGTGTTTAGCTACGTCTTGCAAATTTTCAAAAATATAATCGGCTTTTGTGGTAAGGTTACGACTATTTTTTAACATTATAGTTTTCATACCTAATTTTATGCCAAAATCAATATCAGATTCTGAATCACCTATTAAAATAGATTTAGCAAAATCAATTTCAGGGTAATCAAATTTTGCATGTAAGCCCATTCCCGTTCCATTTTTACGGTAATTACTATCTACCTCTCGTAATTGTGGGGCAAAATAAATTTTATTTAATTTACCTCCATAAGTTTCAATCAAGTTTTCAATGTAGCCGTTCAGGTGATGCATATCATCAACTGTCATTAGCTTTTTACCTATTCCTTGTTGATTAGTTACCACTAATAACTTACCAAATAGCTTAGTAAAATCAGCAATGGCTTGGGGTACACCATCAATTATTTTTAATTCATGCACTTGTTTAACGTAGTCGTCAATTATTTGATGATTAAATACACCATCTCTATCTAAAAACAAAGTCCATGTTTTATCAATTGGTAAATCTGATAGTTTTGGTAATGGTTTGCTGTCTTCAATTACTTTATTTTCAAATGCCTTATAATCTTCAGGAATTCCAATATCTATGAAATACTCATTAAATAAACAACCAAAAATTAATTTAGAATTGGTATCTTTTTCTAAATAATCTGACTCAAACGAAAATATATCTTTATTTGGAAATTGATTTATAATCGATTTATTGATACAATAAATACCACCATTAATAATTGTGTTATCCCTAAATTGTTTTTCTTTAAAAGCTGATATTTTATGTTCAGTCAGTTCAACACATCCGTATCTTTCCACATTTTGCAGTTTTTTCAAAGCTAAACTACATTCTGACTTGTTTTTAAAATGAAATGTTTCTAATGTTAATAAATTTACATCAAATAATGTATCTCCATTTAACACATAAAAATCATCTGAGTTAATTTGTTTCATAGCTAATTTTATAGCTCCTCCAGTTCCTAAACGCTCTTTTTCTACGGCATATTTAATAGAAATATCATTCCATTGATTACCATATTTTTCTTCAATCAACTCCCATTTATATCCTACAGATAACACCACTTTATTGATTCCGTTTTTTTGTAAATATTTAAAAACGTGAGTTAAAAATGGTTCTCCATTAATTGGTGCTAAAGGTTTTGGAAATTCTCCAATTTCAGACCTTAGTCTTGTACCAAGTCCACCAGCTAAAACTATTGCTTCTCTTATTTTAATGTCCATGCAAACAATCCATTATTTGTAAATTCATATCTAACAACTTCTCCACCTAAATTTTCAAGTGCTTTAACTACAGAATATCTGTTTGTTTTTTCAGTAAAAAACATCATAAACCCTCCACCACCAGCACCTGATATTTTACCACCAATTGCACCTGCATTAATGGCTGTATCATAAACATTGTCTATTACAGGATTAGAAATCCCATCAGCCATCTCTTTTTTATTCAACCAAGACTCATGTAAAACAGTTCCAATTTTATTTATTTCGCTTCTTAAAAAAGCTTCTTTCATTGAAAAAGCGTGTTTTTTAAGTGCATGCATAGCCTCTATTGGTTTAGCATCAGATTTTTTTACATTTTCAATTTGCTTTTCAATAATTTTAGCTGATTCTCTACTTGTTTTAGTATAATACAATATTAAATCAAATGCAATTTCGTGTAAAAAACTTTTCTTAATTCGTAATGGATTAACAACTACTCTGTCACCATAAAACTCCATAAAATTTACACCTCCAAAAGTAGCAGCATATTGATCTTGCTTTCCCCCTGCCATTTTTAAATCGTTACGTTCAATATCATAAGCTAATTTCGCTATATCATATTCTCCCAAAGGCAACTGTAACCATTCTACAAACGCACCTAAAATTGAAACCACCAATGTTGATGAAGTACCTAACCCACTTCCTGTTGGTACATCCATAGATGTTGTTAGTTTTAAACTCAATGGCTTATTGTTATTATAATCTTTTATTATTCTATTATAAATTCCAATTTGCAAATCAATTTCACCATTTAACGGTAATTGTGTTGAGGATTCAAATTTATATGTTTTTCCGTTATCTACCGAAAAAAAAGTAATTCCACAGCCTTCCTCTAATGGTTCAATAGTTGTTCTTGCATATAAACTAATTGTGGCATTCAAAATGGCACCACCAAACTGGTCAGAATATGGACTTACATCCGTTCCTCCTCCTGCTAACCCTAATCTGAAAGGAGCTTTACTTCTTATTATCATTATTTTTAGTATTAAATAAAAAGTAGTTAGTCTAAAACACAAATACCTTATACTAACGACTGTGTACTTTTTACAACAACCGTAAAGTTAATTATTTATTGTTTGTATTTATACTGTTTTTCTCAATCTTATTAAAAGTCTTTTTTTTACAAACTTAAATCAGTACATTTGTTTTCACAAATTTCAACATTATGAGCAATTTTAAAGCATCAGAACTTACACTTGATACAAACGGAAAAGTTTACCATTTAGGAATTGGACCTGATGATATTGCTGAAACAGTAATTTTTGTTGGCGATCAAAAACGTGTTGATGTAGTGTCTTCATTTTTTGACACCATCAGATTCAAAACTCAACATAGAGAATTTGCCACAACAACAGGAACGTATAAAGGCAAAGAACTATCCGTAATTAGCCATGGAATTGGATGTGACAATATTGATATTGTGTTAAACGAATTAGATGCTTGTGTTAATATTGATTTAGAAAAAAGAGAAGTCAAAACCGATAAAAAAAGTTTAGATATTATTAGAATTGGTACATGTGGAGCTTTACAAATTGATATTGAACCTGGTTCTCACATTATTTCGAAATATGCAATTGGTTTAGATGGTGTTGCCAATTTTTATGACATTGATTTTTCTGAGGAAGAACAAAAATTTAAAAATGAATTTTTATCGACTTCTGGTTGGCCAAATGATTTAGCTATACCATATATGGTAAAAAGTAATGATAGACTTAGAGCATTACTAAACGGATTAGGAGAGGAAGGCATAACAGCAACAGCAAATGGATTCTACGGACCACAAGGTAGAGCTTTAAGAATCCCTCTAAAACATCCTGACTTTAAAGATACCATTAGAAATTTTTCATTCAACGGAACAAGAGCAACAAATTTTGAAATGGAAACCTCAGCATTATTATCATTATCTAAAGCATTAAATCATAATGCTGTTACCATTTGCTTAGTTTTAGCAAATCGTTATTCTAATAAATTTGAATCTGATTACGAAACTAAAATGAGAAACTTAATTGTTACTGTTTTAGATAGAATTGTTGAAGCTTAATATACTTACACTTGACTAATACTAAACTAAAAGAAAATTATACTAAAGCCTTAACTCGTTTTTTACCATCAGGTACAACTAATTATGTAGCTGATTTAATTATCAACTATGAATGTCACTTTAGAATTTCGGCTAAACGTAAAACAAAATTAGGAGATTATAGATTTCCTTATAAAGGAAAAGGACATAGAATTTCGGTCAATGGAGATATGAATTGTTATGGTTTTTTGATTACCACAATTCATGAGTTTGCACATTTAACAACTTACAATAAATACAAACACTCTGTGTTTCCTCACGGTCAAGAATGGAAAATGGAGTTTAAAAACTTATTTGAACCAATTTTTGAAATAGCTAATTTACCTGAAGACATTGAGTTGGCATTAAAAAAATATTTACAAAATGCAAAAGCATCCTCTTGTACTGACGATAGTTTGATGCGTGTTTTAAAAAGGTACAACAAGAAAAGTGATGCTATTTTTGTTGAGCATTTAAAAGGTGGTGATAAATTCAAATTAAATAACAAAACATTCGTTAGAGGTAGAAAGTTAAGAAAATACTATCTTTGTCAAGAAATTGACAGTAAAAAAGAATATAAAGTATTAGGTTTGGCTGAGGTCTCGGTTCAAATTTAATATTTTACTTTCGTGAAATTTTAAAATCACTCGACCTGACGCTAATGGTAAGCATTAAAATTAAAATCTTACAATTACAAAAGTTTGATTGAATTAAAATAAAAATACTTGACAACCGTACTTAAATAGACCTAACAGCTTAAGTATTTGTTTTAAATAATCCTGTTAGGAAAAGAATAAAAAAAAGAATGAATAATAATTTTGCAGTAATAATGGCTGGTGGAATCGGAAGTAGATTTTGGCCAATGAGTAAAGAAGAATTTCCTAAACAATTTTTAGATGTTTTAGGAATTGGACGTACTTTAATTCAAATGACGTATGACCGTCTACAAAAAGTTGTACCTAACACACAAATCTACGTAGTGACTAACGAAAGTTATAAAGCATTAGTTATTGAACAATTAGGAATTTCGGCCAACCAAGTGTTAACAGAACCCATGCGTAAAAACACCGCTCCTTGTATTGCTTATGCTGCTCATAAAATTCATTCAATTAATCAAAATGCTAATTTAATTGTTGCACCTGCCGATCATTTAATATTAAAAGAAGATCGATTTGTTAGTATCATCAATACTGCGATTGAAAAAGCTGAAGAGGGCGAAAATATTGTAACATTAGGAATAAAACCTTCTCGTCCTGATACAGGTTATGGTTACATTCAATTTGTGAATGACAATGATATCCTTATGGGTGAAGTTAGAAAAGTAAAACAGTTTACTGAAAAACCTAACCGTGAATTAGCAGAAATCTTTTTAAAAGGAGGGGATTATTACTGGAATTCTGGGATTTTTATTTGGAAATCACAAACAATAATCAATGCGTTAGCTAAATTTAAACCAGAATTAAATCAATTATTCTGTACAACAGGTAATGATTATAATACCGAAAATGAGCAAGACTTTGTAAATAATGCTTTTACTAATTGTGAAGATATTTCGATTGATTTTGCAATTTTAGAAAACTCAAAACATGTTCATGTAGTATTAGCTAACTTTGGTTGGTCAGACTTGGGTACATGGGGTTCTCTTTACACCCATTTAGACAAAGATGTTGATGGTAATGCAGTTATTGGAGATGATGTCCATTTATTTGACTCTGCAAACTGTATTATTAACTTACCTAAAGACAAATTAGCTGTAATTCAAGGTTTAGACAATCACATAGTTGTTGAATCTGATGGTGTTTTAATGATTGTAAAAAAGGAAGACGAACAAAAAATTAAAGGCTATTTAAAAGAAGTTAAAAAAACTAGTCCAAAGTTTAATTAGGTTCAAAGAGACAAAAGACAATTTTTTTTATCTTTTTGATGAATTTACTTTTACTTTAGATTTGAAAATTATGAATAAATTATCACACCTTATTAGACAAAGTAGTCACTTTTTGAGAGTACAATTTGTTGTTCTTTTAGTTTTGTTTATTTTTTTAATGAATGTTACTAAAATAAATGCTCAGCTTATAGCTAACAGTTATTATTCTACTTTTTTTGATTTTGTATTTTATATACTTACTCACTCAGTTGAATTTTGGGGGTGTTTATTTATCTATATTTTGGTTGCTTTATTCAAATCCTATAAATATGCTTTGATTGGCTTATTAACCTATGCTAGTTCTGGATTAGTAACCCAAATTCTGAAAAGAAATGTATTTTCTGAATTTAAAAGACCAACAGTAAACATTGACAATTTAAGGTTAATCCCCGAATATTTCTACTACGATCAAGCTAGTAATTTTTCTTTTCCATCTGGACACACTACTGTAGCATTTTCTTTATTTCTATTTTTAACTCTAATTGTCAAAAATAGGCGTTGGGGTATACTATTTGGAATTTTAGCGTGTTTGGTTGCCTATTCAAGAGTGTATTTATCTCAGCATTATTTTATTGATATTTTTGCAGGATCAATTATTGGGACAATTGTAACCCTTTTAAGTTTTTATGGTTTTAATAAAATTAACTTTGGTAAATGGGGCGAAAAAAGAATACTAAAATAATATCTGAATTATTTTAGTTCACAATTGGTGAAAGACCAATTATACAAACCCATTCGATTCCACTCAGGGTAAACTGACTTATTGCACAATTGGCGAAAGACCAATTATACAAACCCATTCGATTTCACTCAGGGTAAACTGACTTATTGCACAATTGGTGAAAGACCAATTATACAAACGTCATCAACTTGTTCTTCACTCCCTTTCCAAAAGTTAAAACTATCATTTAAAATAGTGTGTTGCTCGTTCATAGATAAAGCAGAGTTTTTTAATAACAGTTTTTTAAACGGCTTACTTTTAAATTTTTTATTTCTTTCTCCTCCAAACTGATCAGAAAAACCATCTGTAAATAAGTATAACTTATCATTTTTAAATAATTCAACTTCAGTTTGAATAAATGGTTTTCCATCTTCATACAAACCAACGGGTTGTTTACATGCTTTAATCTCTATTAAGGCAATATTACCCGATACAATTGTCCCTTTTTTATACTTTTGCTCATCAGTTAAAAACTCTAAACTTCTTATGATCCAAAGTGGATTGTAAGCTCCTGCGTATGATAATTTATTTTCACTAATCGAAATCATACAAATATCCATTCCATCACGGATACCTTTTCCACTTTTTGCAAAAGTTTCAATAATTAACTCCCTAGACTTATTCAATATATCCTTAGGGTTAACTAAATCAAACTCCTTTACACACCTATTTAATGCTTCATTACAAACTACGCTTACCATTGCACCAGGGACACCATGTCCTGTACAATCTGCAACCGTTAATATTTTAGCATTATCTAGTTCATGCAACCAATAAAAATCTCCACTAACTACGTTTTTAGGCATAAACAAAACAAACCCATCCCCTAAACCTTCATCTAACTTTTGCCTTGATGGTAAAATTGCCAGTTGTAAACGCTCTGCATATTTAATAGAATCAGAAATTTCTTTATGAGTAATTGATAATTCTTTATGTTGTTCTTCAATTTTAACTTTTTGATGTTCAACATTTTCTTTTTGTTGAGCTATAATTTTATTTGCCTTTACTTTATTCCTTATAATAGCAATAGAAAATACCAACACTAAGCCCAATAACAATAAACCTGAATAAAGAAAAAGTTTTTCAATATAACTTTGTTCTTCTTTCAATAAGTTCTCAGCCAACGTTTTTTCTTTCTCTAATACCTGATTTTGAATAGTTAATTCATTTAATTCAATCTCTACTTCTTGCAATTCTTTTTCTTTTGTCAACAATATAAATTCATCTTTTTCGTCACCCGAAAGGCTTAAAATCAATTCATTAATGTCACTTCCTAAATGTTTTTGTAATACCTTATTAATTTTCATTTTTGAAGCTTCATCATTAAAAAACTTATCTACTATAGGTTTCCAATCAGAATCTTTTGGATAAATAATTCCATATCCATCTCTTTTATACTTGAATAGATTTTGTCTCTTAATTTTAATACCTTCCTTTTTAGCAACAAAATAAGTTGGTAACTCAGCAAAACCTATATAATTATCTTTTAAATAATAAGATTTCATTATTTCTGTACCTTCATCTATAATTAATACTTTTGGATCAATATTCAATACTTTTAAGCCTTCAAAATCTTCTTGATATGTTGTATTAGGAACGACCAAAAAAGTAACCTCATCAATATATTTCAAAAAATCAGCAGTATCTTTAAAAACAGGTAAGTTGTTACTTGTAATCATTGTTTCCACATCATTCATATATTTAGGTGAAAAACTAACTTCTGTCATTCTCTGTTCTGTAATTGAAAATGAAGACGCCCCAAAGTGTCCATCTTGACTCTTTCGAATTTTTGAATATAAAGAGTTAAATCCTAATAAATTTTCAAACTGAATAGACAATTCAACATTGTAACTTATAGATACATAATTTACAAACTCAAGCATAATATCATATTCAATTCCTTTCAACTCTCCAGTCTTATCAGAAATAAAGACATCCGAATTTGAATAGTTTAATTGAATTGTTCCTTTTCTGTTTTTCAATACCTTTTGCCAACTGTCTTGAGAGTAGGTTTGAAATGTTGCAAATAAAAATAATATTATAAAAAAGTGTATTTTAGTCATAAAAATAATTTCCGAATATCAAATATAGTTAAATACCTCAATTACACAACAGTTCAACTACTTTTTGATATACTTCTATAATAAAAAAGTAAAACCAAATCATAACTAAAATGTGCTGAGATAGCCTGCCAAATAGAATATTCTTTAGCAGCCCAACCAATTAAAACTATAAAAAGAGTTAATAAAACAGCAAAAATATTTACTCTTTTATTTTTAAATGAAAAATAACCGTGAATAACCACAAAAAACAAAGCTGTTAAAACAATACCTATCAATGGCTGAATTGTTCCTCTAAAAAAAACCTCTTCTCCTACTCCAGCACAAATTGACAAAAAAATGACATGAAATAGAGTTAACTTATAACCATCTAACATATTACGATATTTAGTCATTGCTTTTTCAAAGTAGTTAAGTTCTGTTAACCAAATTACAACCAGTCCAAACAAGATTCCAATTGATAAAAATAATGGGATTAAAATACAATCCGAGCTTTTAATCTGAAACATTGTTTTGAAGGATATCTGAAATGATTCTGGAATAAAAAACAGTAATAACCATGCTAAAAATGGAAAAGCTATCAACGTAGCTAATCCCATTATGACTAATGTATGTTTTTTTAAAATACGCTTCATTAACTGACTACAATGATATATAAAATTCAACAAAAACAGTGATAACAACTGTACAAAAAATAGTATCTTTACAATTCTATAACAATCATGCAAAACATAATAGTATATACCGTATTAGGATTTTCACTACTTTATTTAGGGTGGAGGTACTTACCTTTTTTTAAAAAGAATAAAAAATCCTGTGGAGGAAACGATAGTTGTGGTTGTTAGTTTTGACACTAAAAAAAATCCATTAACAAAATTTGCTAATGGATTTCAATATTTGAATTTAAGGTTTAAAGTTTCATATCTAAATAAGCTAAAAATTCTTTTTTCACGTCTGGATCTTTAAATTTCCCACCATATTCTGCTGTAACAGTACTTGACTGAATGTCTTTTATACCTCTTGAATTAACACATAAATGTTTGGCATCAATCACACAGGCTACATTTTCTGTTCCTAAAAAACGTTGTAAATGTTTTACAATTTGCATGGTCATACGCTCTTGAACTTGTGGTCTTTTTGCGTAATGATCTACAATTCTATTCATTTTTGATAAACCTATTACATTGTCTCCTGCAATATAAGCAACATGTGCTTTACCAACTATTGGTAAAAAATGATGTTCACACGTTGAATAGACTGTTATGTCTTTTTCAACTAACATTTCATTGTACTTATACTTATTTTCAAATGTTGAATTTGAAGGGGCAGATTTTGGATTTAAGCCTCCAAAAATTTCTTTTACATAAGTTTTGGCTACTCGTCTGGGTGTTGATTTTAAACTGTCATCAGTTAAATCTAACCCTAAGGTTTCCATAATTACTGTAAAATGTTCTTCTATTTTTTTGATCTTTTGATCATCAGTTAATTCGAAAGCATCACTCCTCATAGGAGTATCACCTGCTGTTCCGAAATGGTTGTCACCAATTTCATCAATTTCAGTGTTCATATTTTATATTTTTGTGTTACAAATTTACGCATTAAATTATCTTATTCTCTTTAATGTTTGATTTAAAAATGTAAGATAGGTTACAAAATAAACTAATTATATTTCAAATAACATTTCAGAATGTGGAATTCCGTCTTCTAAATAGGTTTTTCCTGTTTCATTAAATCCATGTCTACCATAGTAGTTTACTAAATGGGTTTGAGCTGACAGTCTTACATTTTCATTAGGAAACTCTCTTGAAATAAAAGCCATAGCATGTTTCATCATTTCGTTTCCTTTCTTCCATTTCCTGATTTTTTCAGAAGTTACAACTCTACCAATTGAAACCTCTGAATAAGAAATACCTTTGGGTATAATTCTTAAAGTAGCTACAATCCTATCAGTAACATCTTTTCCTAATAAATGGTAAGACAACTTATCTTTTCCATCCAAATCTTGATAAGGGCAGTTTTGTTCAATTACAAATACTTCAACTCTAAGTGCAATTAAATCATAAAGTTCATCTAAACTTAATTGATTAAACCCTTTTATTGACCAAGTAATTGTTTTGTTCATAATTTCACACTTTAATAATTCCGTTTATTTAAATAAACATCCACTTACAAAAAGTAGAATTAATTTCACAAATATAGTTTCTATTTTAGCTCAAAATAATTTAAAAATAAATAATATGAAAAAAATTTACACTTTAATGACAGCTTTAGTAATGGGTACTACTGTAAACGCACAAACTTATGACATAGGCGTAACTTTTGACAATGTTTCTGCTAACTCAGATGGAGATGTAGACTTCTCTTTTACGATTACAAATAATGGTATTGAAATTCCTGCACCAGTAGGTGGAGCAAATCCTGATACTTTATATTTTTCTTTAGTTTTTGATCTAAACACTCCTTATTCTATAGATAATACAGGTTCACTTACTATAAGCCAATACACATTATCTCCATTATCTACAGGATTCCCCGCAGGTGCATCAACACCCGTTTTGGTTTCATCAATTGAAATGCAAGAAATGTATGAAAATTATTTGGGTAATAATCTAACTGGTAATATTTGTGCATCTGTATCAATTGGCTACACATTATTTTCTGGTTACACATCAGATTTAACTCCTGCTAATAATGTTGTTTGTTCTGCTTATACAGTAACAGCTGTTTTAGGTATTAATGAAACAGTTATTACTGAAATTTCTGCTTTTCCAAACCCAGTAGTTAATTCTTTAACTATTAATTTAGGAAACAATTCTGCTGAAGTAATTAACATTATTGATATGACAGGAAGAACTATTGAAACAATTACTGTTTCTAACGGAACTGAAAATGTTGATATGTCTACTTATAACAATGGAGTTTACTTTTACCAAGTAGTGTCTCAAGGTATTGCTATTAAAACTGAAAAAATTATTGTTGCTAAATAAACAGTTTCTTTTTAATAATTCAAAACCCA
>Ga0256824_10000766_pt1 | contig 12526 bp, 8 predicted proteins | sample CV67metaG_FD_191570 | JGI IMG/M metagenome (GOLD analysis project Ga0256824, IMG submission 191570) | Hydrothermal vent microbial communities from East Pacific Rise, Pacific Ocean - CV67 | ecosystem: Environmental > Aquatic > Marine > Hydrothermal vents | place: Pacific Ocean: East Pacific Rise...
CTTGATTGGCTTTATGATTATTATTTGACATAATCTTCTCCTTTATTTTGATATAGAGAAATTATATATGAAAAATTAATAGAGAAATTACCCTAAAGTTGATAATTTATTTTTATGTAGGATTCTATATCATTTATGCAATCAACTAAAGAATGAGAATTTTTTAATGCTTCTATATACTTTTGGGAACTGTATTTTGTATCTTTATCTGCAAAAGACAATAAATTCCCCAATACATGTCTGTCAAATTCTTTAAAGGATTGTTTCATCAAGTACATATCTTGTAGTTTAATAGATATTACAAATTTAATAAAATAATTAGCTTGATTAATTGCTATTTGTTCTAACTCATTGCTGGCTTCTTTGAAGTTTATTAGATTTAATGCCTCTTGATACTTTTTTTCATTAAATAGATTGGTTATTTTGTCTTTGTTAGGAAAATTGATTTGTATTAGTTCATCATCATTAAAATAATTTTTACAAAATTCTTTAAATTTTTCATATATTATATTTATTGACTCACTTAGTGGTTTTTCTGTATCAATATTTTCAGAGATATTTAGTAAATATTTCGTTTTTAATTCTGTGACATTATTAGATTCCAGTTCAGATTTTATTTGTTTTCTAAATTTTTGATAACTCGTTAGAAAAGAATTTGCAGTATCTGCATCAATATTAAATGTCGTTTTTATATGCAGTAGCCCTCTTGCAAGTAACAGTTGAAACAAAAAAGCAATTCGCTTATCTCTAGTTTGTTTTGTATTTAGCAATGTATTTGTTATCACAAGTACGTTTATAAAGGAAGGTAACTCGACTCCATTTTTCCATTTAGATAAATTTTTTTGAAAAGTCGTTTCACTTACAGGTTTGATATTTGTCTGATGTTGTTTTTGAGCTTCTAATAACATTTCATCTAATGTATAACACATTAGATGAGCTAGTTCTTTATTCGTGCTAATATGATTATTATCCTTACTAAAATCAATAAAAGGCATCACACTTTCACCTTTCATTGAAGCATCAAACAGTTCTGTATCAAAATTATGATGATTCATATATTCCATGATCAGTGCTATTTGAAAAGCAAATAAATTTTTATAGTTGTATTTAAGATCTATGGTTCTAAAAATAGTAAAGTTATAAATTATATTACATATTTGATGTGTATAAAATTTTGAATGATTATTTCCATTTGTTAAACTAACAAATAATTGAAAAAAATTATCTACTTCTTTTGACTTATGTAGAGCAAAATTTTCATTACTTAATAAATCATTGTTAGAAAGATAATTATTATAAATTTTTTCATCTGCTTGTTTATCTCTTTTTATATTAATGGCATCATAAGGTTGATAGACTCGATTATTGACACCAAATATTTTCCAAAACATTGAGTTAAAGTCTTTTCCAAAAATATCTTTCATTAGGTTTCTTCCCTCAACTTTTCCAACACCCTCACCATCGCCAAAGTATCCAACTTACAATACGCTAGCAATGCTTCTCTCATTTTCTCTTTTTCTACGCTGTCCAGTTTTGACATATGTGCAAAGGCACTCATGGCTTCTGAGCCATTTTGTACACCCTCTAGCTCTTGATATGCCTCTGCCATCTCAGGTACGAGTGCGGGTAATACATACTTGATGGAGTAGCTTCCCTTCATGCTTGGGGTGACGTAGTGTTTTTGTTGGAAGGGTATCATGAGGTCTTTGATGTTCTCGTTTATAGCTAAAAGATGTGGACTCAACGATGCGTACTCTAAAGCTAGTCTTTTGATGACACCTTTTTCAAAGCTCATGTTGTACGTAAGTACGGTTACGTCTGTGGGTATGTCTTCACATAGCCTCTCAGCCAATAACTTTCTTGGGTCTGCTCCATCATGTGCTAAAAACTCACGGTGTTCTAGTCTACCGTCTTCATGTTCTATGTGTAGCGAATACTGAAAGGGTATCTGCGCAAAAGGGCTGATGCCTTGCCACTCTGGAATAGCCTGTTGAAAGGTCTCAAAGTCCAGATGATAGATGGGGTATGTCAAAGTATCTACAAAACTTCCTATGGCTTCTTTGTCTATGTGTGTGGTCTGTTCTTTGTAGTTGCCTACTGCTTGCGTTTGTTTGGCTGTCATCTCGAAGTCTTCGGGGATGTCGGCTATGTCTACTATGCCTTGTTCGTAGAGGGCTACTTGTTTTTTGCTCCCAAGGTTAAAGATGTTGAAGATGGAGTACTCAGAGATGTTTCGCTGTACTTTCCAGCAGTAGGCTTTGGCATCACATTCATAAGGCTTTTTACAGTGTGAGCCTATGTCTATGTCGGGTTCATTCTGTGCGTCTGCAAGATATGCTTCCCACTCTGAGAGTCTCTGAGGTATCTGCCCTTGAAGCTCCTCTGCCTCAGCTGTCACATCCACCACACAAAAGAGCTTCTCTACTTCCAGATCCTCCCCTCTGACATAGCTACTGTCTATATGCACCACATACGCACCCTTGACCTTCATCTCCAAACCACGCAGAACATAGTACTGCACAGAGACATCATGTAGGTATATGTCTTTGACAGAGGTAGAACTCTTGACCTCATAGAGAGACACAGAGCCATCCTCCTCCACATGCAACACATCTACCATCACCAAGATGCCATCATACACAAAGGTCGCCTCATAGATGTCACGCACACCCTCCTCTAGCAACTTAGCCGTAGTCTCCACCATCTGAGCATACTCTCTGGTAAATTCCACCTCTACCCCATCAGGAAACAACTCACATGCTAGCTCACCTACAGCATTACCTATGTCAAAAACTGCCTGAGCAGAGGCATCAGGTGGAGTGAGAACTTCGGGTCTGTGTTTTTTGAGCCAGAGGGATTTGGGGCATTGGATGGCTCGGGTGTAGAGGGATTTTGAGAGGGTCATTATAAATTTTTAATATTTGTATATAAAGTCTTTAACTCTATAATATCCATATCTAAAAGTGGTTCATACATGAAAGAATTTAAATGTATATTTTCAGGTGTCATAATATTAACACTTTCCAATATTTTAATATTGTTAGTTTCAGATGCAAAATCATTACAATACCTATCATATAATATTCTTGTTTGTACCCCTCTTATACTATTAACAAATGCTATATCATTAATTTTATTTATCATGAATTCTTCAGATTTAAATCTTATAGAAATTGATAAAATAATTTTATTTTCTAAATTAGTATCATCATCTGAAATATTATTATCTGCTATATTTATAATTGAATCGTACACTTTATCATTAACTAAATCTATTGAACTATCAAATTCATCTTTACCAATATACTCTTTATAAACCTTTTTTAATTCTTGAAAACTAATATTTTTTGTATCATTTTTTATATGTAATAAGTTAGTTAAAAATAGTTTATCTTGTTGAATAGTGCCAAATTCATTAATTTCTTTATCAACTCCATATTCTATTAGATTTCTTACAAATGGTATAAGTGCTAATATATGTTTTTTTGCATTAATACTATCATATACTATTCCATATCTTGATTTAGCTTTCATAACATGCTTCCATGTTTCAAATGGTTTATCTTGATATACCTCTTTTTCTATTTTAATTTCATTGTTAATTTTAATAGCATGAAATTTATTATCTCTATCCAAATTTAAACGTCCAGAAATAGTTCTATAAAAATCAAAATTATGAGATAATACAATCATATAAAAATTATCTATTTTGGAAATATCTTTTAAATATTCAACGATAGCATATTTGTTTCTATAATCAAATGAATCTGCAATATCATCAATTATAAATAAAGTTTTTTTATCTTCATTTTTTCTTTTTTGAATGTCAAAAATAATATTCAATAAATATAAAGCTCTTTTTTCTCCTTGACTAAGTGTATCATTCTTTTCTAATTCATCTCGATTTAATATAACCCAATCTTCACCTTCACAATCTCCAACATTTTCTTTATCACAAAAACTAAATATGACTTTCGGTAAACTTTCTCCAATAATTGAACTTGTTAAATTATCTATATCCATTTTAAATGGTAAATTAAATCTAGAATTAAAAATATCAATAGCTTCTTTCCAAGGAGTATCATCAATATCAAGAGTATCTATTTGTTCTTTTAATAAAGAATATTTTGTTTTTAAATTATTAAAATTATCTTCATCTTCTTTTATATATGAAAGCCAAAGTTTTTTTCTGAATTCATTTAAATTAACTAATTTTAACTCTTCTAAAACTTCAGGGTATTTTTCTATAGTATCTTTTAAAGCCATACCTTTCACATCACTTAATAATTTTTCGATTGCCTTGAACTCTACAGTATCTTGTAGTTTTTCTTCAACTTCTTTTATTTTTATATCTAATTCATCTAAAGTAGAAATGTTCCCACAACCATTTAATAATAATTTATTATCTTTAACAAAAAAGCTATTCCCTTTTAATTTTTTTTGTATATCTTTTAATTTTGGTAATGTTAATTTTCCTTTTTCTAAAAAGGTATAATCACCATATATTTCATTACTTTTAGCAATATATTCATTGATTTTATTTTGAAATTCTTCAGATCTTATTTTTTTATTAAGTACAGATTCATCAAATATATTCGTATATTTAATATCTGAAAAGTAATTATTTTCTTCTGGCAAACAAAATAAATCTAAATTTTGTAAATAACTTTGTTCAGTAAAAGAAAAATCTTTCACTATTTGAGGTTCAAGTTCAAAAATTGTTTTTCCTAAAGATACTTTTGAAATTTTTAAACCTGATTTTGTTTCCATATTTTTTAAAATTTTTACTCTAAGTTGTAATACTTCTTCCAATTGCCTTTTTAATGTATCATTAATTAAAAGAGAAGAGATACTATCAGATTCATATGCTTTTTCAAATGAATTAATTACAAAAATTTCTTCTTTCAATATATTTATATTATCAATTTTTATATTTTTAACAATAGGTGTATTATTAAAAATGATATCTTTAATATCATCTTCTTTCCCATCTTTAAATTTTTTAAAAACTTTTGTAAAAGAAGTTTTCATTAAACCATTTTTAGCATAAATCACATTCACATTATGTTCCGTTGTGAAGTTAAATTTTTTATCTAATTTTTGTATTCCATAGCAGTTTTGCAGTTCTACTTTTAATTCATTCATCTCTAAGTTCCTTTAATTTATTCACAACTCCACCACCCTCTCAAACATCTCCTTAATCTCACTCTCATGAGAAATAAGGAATATCTGCCGATACTGTTCTTTGATGGTATGAAACGCTTCCATTATCTTATAACGACGTTCTTCATCTTGCGAACCAAACACCTCATCGAACGCCAAGAAACCTACCCCACCACTACCACTAAGCTCACTCAGTGTCTTGGAGATAGCGATGCGAAGTACGAGGTTGGCAAGGTCTATCTCTCCACCAGAGAAACGCTCTATGGGGTAGCGTACACCATCATCGTAGATGAAGAAGTCAAACTCGTTGCTTACTTCTATATGTTGATATTTCCCACGGGTGATGGCAGCGTACATCTGACTAGCTAACTGGGTGATGCGTGGGGCTATCTGTGAGTTGATACGGTTTTTGAACTCTCCCATGAAGGCTTTGAGCTTTTCGTAGTCGTTCTTGTCATCTAGCTTTGTTTGTAGCTGTTTTTTCTGTGTTTCATTTCTAGCAAGATTACTTTTAAGGGTTTTTATCTTACCCACTAAATCTGTGTGCTTATCTCTCTCATCTGAGCGTAATGTTGCTAAATCATCTTTAGCTTTACGCTCTTTATCAAGTAGCTCTACTTGCTTCTCATGTGCTTTAGCATCATAACTATGCTCTACTATGGCTTTCTCTTGCTTCTTGATGTTCTCTTTACTCTCTGTAATACTTAGCTCTATAGCTTTTAATTCATTTTCAAGCGTAGGTATCTCTGCTATAAGTTTCTCTACACCTAAAAGTCCCTCATACTTAGGTTTGAGTTCTATTTTCTTATCTTTAGCTTCATTATGAGATTTTTCATCATACTTTAGGTCTTTAAGCTTTTCTAACTCTTCTTTATTACTTAACCCTTTGGTTCTTGTACTTTTAAATGCTTCTTCTTTATTTTTTAACGTTATTTCTTCCGAGACTAATACACTAAGCCTCTCGCCTAAAGATTTTAATGATTCATCTAATTTTTCTTTACTTTTTTCTTCTTTATCTTTACTCTCAACAATCTTTTTAAGCTCTGTTTCTCTTTTACTTATCTCTTCATTATGTAACTTAGTAATACTCTCTTTTAATGATGCTATCACATTGTCATATTCATCTAAAAGTGGACGTGTACATGTTGGGCAATTAGAGCCTTTACCTATCTCTTCTATTTTTCTTACTTGCTTATTGGTATTTTCTATAAGCCCATTGTATTTAGATATTTCCTTGGTAAGCTCAGTTTCTCTACCTGTTATTACTTTTAATGTATCTGTAGATGTTTTTAGTAACTTCTTTTGTTCCTCTTGCTCTTTTAATAATTGTGGCTTAAGTTCGAGGTTTTTCTTTAGGTTTAGTATCTCTTGCTTATCTTCTTCGTATTGTTCACGAAGAGTAACTTGCTCTTTTTCTAGCCCTTCTTTTTTTATAAAATCTTCTTTTTGCTTCTGTAGGTTTGTTATGGTGACTTCAAGAGCCTTGAACTCTTCTATAATAGGTTTTTCTTTCTCATAGGCTAGAGCTTTAAGTTTTAGCTCATCTATCTTCTCTTTTTTCTCTTTCTTATTTTTTACAAGACTATCATGCTTTGCCTGCATCACAGTAAGGTCAGAGCCAAGTTTGACAAATGCATCTTTAAGTATTTGTATCGCTTTGAGTGCTTTATCTAAGCTCTCTACCTCTTTACTCTTGGCATCAAAATCTTTGACTATCTTCTCTACCTCTTTTTTCAGAGCCTCTGCCTCTTTACTCTTACCCTCTTTCTCTTCTTCTAAAGCTTTTACTTCTGCATCTGATAGCAGTATCTCTGCAAAGCTTCTTATATCACGGTTAAGGTCTGTGAGTCGGGAGCGTATCTCTTGCTCTATCTTGTCTATCTTCTCTAAGCCTAGTAACTTACGGATGATTTTCTTTCTCTCTTCGTTCTTTAACCCACTTAGAGCCGTTAGTTCCTTTTGCGAAGCAAAGACAGTGTGCATGAATGCTTCTTTGTTCATACCTATGAGCCTAATGACCTCAGCGTTCACACCTCTGGCTGTATCTGCTATGAGCGTATCATCAGCATCGTAGAGGTAGGCTTTGGCAGTAAGGCTCTTGCCTCGTAGTTCTCGTACTACTTTGTAACTCTTAGCATCTATCTCAAATACCAGTGTAACTGCTACAGCATCTTTCTCTCCAGCTTTCGCATAACGTATAGTCTCTTTCTCTCCACGTGTATCGCCATAGAGAGCAAAACTAATGGCATCAAAGATGGTAGACTTACCCGAACCATTACGACCGATGATACCTGTCAATCCCTCAGCAAACTCTAGCGTATGGTCACGGTACTTCTTGTAGTTTTCCATGTGGAGGTTAATGAGTATCATCATCTGCCTCCTCATAGAGTGCAAAAAGCTCTTTGGCTTTGAGAGAAAGCCTCTCTTGCTCTGCCTCTTCTACCACAGACTCTTTGATGTGTGAGATGAAGTACTCTTCTAAAGAGATGGACTCTATGTTCCCTGCTATCTCTTCACCCTCTACTGCTTTAAACTCACGCTTTACTTTAACATGCAGTGCCTCAGCAAAAAGTTCATCTAATTCTTTGTTGGTAATGTCTATAGAGCTAGAGGCTGTGAGGTTGTAGAGCTTTACCTCGACCAAGGCATCTTTTATCTCTGAGAGTTCCAACGATGCAACTTCCTCTTCATACTTATCGACATCTATACTAAAGCTAAGTGACTTACGTAGTGGGATGGTCTGATGTGTTACTGTCACCGTGTCATCTAGTTCTAAAACCACGTAGCCTTTGTCATCTCGTTTGTCAGCACTGCTTGTGCGTTCTGTAGAACCTGCATAGTAGACATTTGGGTGTTTACCCACAGAGTTAAACCCATGCCAATGTCCCAATGCCACATAATCCATCTTCCCAAAAATGTCTTCACGCTCTTTAGGGTACACCCACTCCCCAAACTCATGCATAAGGTACTGAGCACCTACCGAGCAGTGCATCATCATAATGTTTTTCTTTTTAGGGTCTATATTTGCTTCTATACTATCTAACTCACCCTCTATGATACGCTCATCATTGATATGAGGTAAACCATGAAAAACAATATCATCAAACTCCACTTTTTCATACTTTTGTCGAAACACAGCATGCACATTGTCCAATGAACGAAATGCTTCAATGATGGGAGAAGAGGTTGTAGTACGTGGGGTAGAGTGATTTCCTGCGATGATAACAAGAGGAATATCTAATTTTTCTAATCTTTTTAACTGAGTAAGTGCAAAGGTAATAGCACGGTTACTAGGACTTGCACGATGAAAAAGGTCACCCGTATGGATGACATAGTCAGGTTTAGTCTCTATGATGGCATCAATCACATCTGAAAATGCTTTATAAAAGTCAGCTTCACGCTGGTTGATACCTTCATCATTGATAATATCTAAGTCAGAAAAACCTAGGTGGGTATCGGAAAAATGTATGATTTTCAAATTAGTTCCCTAAAATAATTTATCTATTCTAACGGTATTTAACTAAGATTCACATTCTCCCAAATCAATACTTATCACCTACAACGGACACTTCATACGTTTCTCACTAGGATATAGGTGTCAGGTAATGCTACTCTTTTCACACCCTCACCTCCCAGTACCCTCTAGTACCACCTACTCTCTCCAGCAACCCAATCTTCTTCAACTTCGCCACATTCTCTTCTACCTTCCTCTTAGAGATACCCACTATCTCAGACAACATTGTAGCACTCACTTTAGAGTTGGCTCTCATACTACTGATGATGGCTTGTTGATTTTCTGTAAGATTACCGACTTTACTACCGACTTCATTACCGACCTGCTCTATGGCATCTAAGATACGAGCCAACATAAACTCTATAAACAACGTACACTCCCCTGCACTTGTAGATCCTTCTATGGCTTGGTAGTAAGCTTCTTGATGGTCACGGATGATGCTCTCTGTAGGGAGTATGCCAAAGAGTGGGTTGTGTGCCATGAGAATGACAGACTGCCAGAGCCTTCCTATACGACCGTTTCCATCTCTAAAAGGGTGTATAAACTCAAACTCATAGTGAAACACACAACTTTTAATGAGCAAATGCTCATCACTCTGCTCTAACCAATTAAAGAGCTGTTGCATAAGGGTAGAAACTTGGGTATGGGGAGGTGCTATATGTGCTCCTACTGCTACATTGACAGCACGAAAACTTCCTGCATCGTCTAGTAGTTTTGCAGTCATTGTTTTATGAGCTTTGAGTAGGTCATCTAGCTTATCATAACGATACGATTCTATCTGCTCATATGCCTTTATGGCTCCCTCTACTTCTGTGAGTTCTTGTGTTGTACCTAGTACTCGTTTACCATCGAGTATGGCAGTGATCTTCTCTTCACCCACATAGTTACCCTCTATCTCCAACGTACCTGCCAATGTCTTGATACGGTTCGCCCTACGAATCATAGGCATAGTAACCGTCTGAGTACGGTACTTCAATAGTGCGATAGTCTCACTAATCTCTGAGATAAGATGTACTATACGACTGTTGATGCTATATGGTGGCACGTAAGAATTCTGCAAGACTCTCTCCTATGATTTGTGAATAGTGTATTATATCACAATTACCGACTATTTACCGACTCTTATTAAAATACTCTATACATTTTTAAGACTCAACCCTACTTTGTTTTTCTCCAAGTCAATACTTATCACCTCAACTCTAGCCAAATACTGGTTCACACTCAACACCTCCAAAGGATGCTTGATACGTTTCTCGCTCATCTCAGAGATATGTATCATCCCGTCATTTTTAAGTCCTATGTCTACAAAAGCACCAAAGTCTGCGATGTTACGTACCACACCTGAGACGATGCTCCCTTCTCTTAGACTATTGATATCTGTAAGCCCTTGTTTAAAAGGTATGCTTGGTAGCTCATGGCGTGGGTCAAACCCTGGTTTGGCTAGTTCTTTGATGATGTCTTTGAGAGTGGGTTCTCCTATGCCTAGCTCAGAAGCGATGGCTTTGGTGTCGCTCATATCATCATATTTTTCTAACGCCTTAGCCACTGCATAACTCTCTGGGTGTATGCCTGTATTGTCAAACACACTCTTACCATCACGTATACGCATAAACCCTGCGGCTTGCTCGTAGGCTTTAGCTCCTAACCCTTTGACTTTAAGCAAAGCTTTTTTAGAATCAAATATTCCAACCTCTTCACGGTGCTTCACTATGTTTTCAGCCACTTTAGTCCCAACACCTGCCACATACGACAGAAGTGAAGCCGAGGCAGAGTTTACATCTACCCCTACGTTGTTTACTAGGCTCTCTACACCCTCATGAAGCTTACGTTCTAAGAGCTTCTGGTCTACATCGTGTTGGTACTGTCCTATGCCTAGACTTTTAGGGTCTATCTTGACCAGTGTTGCCATAGGGTCACGCAGTCGCCCTGCGATAGAGATGGCACCACGTATAGTCACATCTAAGTCTGGGTACTCTTTGGCTGCGATGCTTGAAGCTGAGTAGACCGATGCCCCTGCTTCTGAAACTACGGTGTAAGGTATAGTCACACCATCCGTGTTAAGTTTCGCAAAAAAAGCTTGAGTTTCATTACTGGCTGTTCCGTTACCTATGGCTACACCTTGTATGTTATATTTCTTTACCAGCTTAGCTATTACATCACGTGATTTATCATACTCGTCTCGTGGAGGTATGGGGTAAATAACAGCATGGTCTAAGTACCTACCGTTCTCATCTATCACAGCTAGTTTACAGCCTGTACGAAAGGCAGGGTCAGCCCCTAGTAGTACCTTCCCTATGATGGGAGGACTCATAAAAAGTTGTGTCATGTTCTTACCAAATACGCCTATGGCAGCCACATCTGCCTTCTCTTTAAGTAGTGCGGACACCTCACGTTCTATGGAGGGGTAGAGCAAACGTTTAAAGCCATCTTTGTAAGCATCTAAAAGCAAAGACTTTGAGCTTCCCATGTAGTCTCTGAGCTTATAGCGTTTAAGGGTATCTAGGTAACGGTCTGTGTCTATGGTAAGTTTGACAGAAAGTTCCTTCTCTTTCTCTCCACGCTTAATGGCAAGGTAACGGTGTGAAGGAATGTAGGCTACCTTTTCAGAGTGGGACTTGTAGTTTTTAAAACTTCCATTGTCTACAAACTTCTTCGTAGCCTTTACCTCTATGTTCCCATGGCGTTGTACCATCTCACGCAACACTTCACGCTCTTTGGCTTGCTCTGCATAACGCTCTGCGATGATGTCTTGTGAGCCTTTGATAGCATGAGCCACATCTTTCACTTCCCCACGTACAAACTGCTTTGCTTTACGTGTAAACTCTTCTTTACTGAGTTTAGCAGACTGAAGTACATTGGCTAGGGGTTCTAGCCCTTGTTTTATGGCAGTTAAGGCTCTGGTATTCTTCTTCTCTTTATAAGGACGGTAGATGTCCTCTAAAGCCGTCATAGTCTCAGCCTCTTCTACTTGTGACTGTAACTTAACATCTAGCTGTTCACGCTCTTTTAAGATGTGCAGTATCTCCTCTTTACGCTCTAACAAACGCTTAGCAGAGAGGTAAACATCGTTAAACAAACGTAACTGTTCATCATCTGCCCCACCCGTAAGCTCTTTACGGTAACGTGCGATGAAAGGAATGGTATCACCCTTATCTAGCAAAGTTAAAATGTTTTTGATTTGGTTTTGGTTAAGGGTAGTTTTTTTGGCTAGTAGTACCGTGAGGTTTTGCATATACATCGTTCCTTGAATTAAAGAAACGATTATACTGTATGTTTACTTCTTATTTATATCTTCTACTGACTTTTCAAGCTCTGCTAAAAAACCTTCTATTTTCTTCCCAAAGCTCTCTACAAAGTTTTTAGTCTGATTAAGGTCTATGTTGATGTTCTCTTTGTCTATCTTGATACCCACATTTTCAGCCATATCTACCTTACCTTCAGAGAGGTCTCTTTGTAAATTCTGTGCTGTGCTTTCAAATGTTTCTCTAAGTGCGTTAAAAAAATCTTTTGTTTGGTTAAGGTCAATGTTGAGCTTACCATCACCTACATCTACTCCCATCTTGGAAAATAAATCGTTATTGTTCTGTTCTGCCATTAGAGTTCCTTTGAAATAATCTTAAAACTATTATAGCATACTACAAAAACGCAAGTAAAGAGGCTGTCACAGCCACATTAAGAGACTCTACACCTCTTTGCATAGGGATAGCAATGCTTTCATTACAGATGGATTCTACTGCTTTGCTCACGCCTTCGCTCTCATTACCTAATACAAAAATAGTCTTATCACTATAGTCTTGCTCTTTATAGCTGGCTTGTGCATGAGAAGAGAGTGTGTATACATCTGCACCT
>Ga0256824_10000768_pt1 | contig 12509 bp, 11 predicted proteins | sample CV67metaG_FD_191570 | JGI IMG/M metagenome (GOLD analysis project Ga0256824, IMG submission 191570) | Hydrothermal vent microbial communities from East Pacific Rise, Pacific Ocean - CV67 | ecosystem: Environmental > Aquatic > Marine > Hydrothermal vents | place: Pacific Ocean: East Pacific Rise...
TGGTAGAAAGATATGCTAGAGAAGAGATGACAAAACATTGGACACAACAAGCAAGATATGATGCATGGCTTGCAGTTGAAAAAGCAGCGGTAAAAGCGTGGGCAAAACTTGGAAAGATTCCTCAAGACGATGCAGATAAGATTGTAAAAAATGCAACATTTTCTGTAGAGAGAATCGAAGAGATTGAGGCGATTACAAGACATGACCTCATTGCTTTTAATACATCAGTAAGTGAGAGTCTTGGTGAAGAGTCAAGATGGTTCCACTATGGAATGACATCTTCAGATGCAGTCGATACTGGTGTGGCACTTCAGATGAAAGCATCACTAGAAATCATCATCGCTGACACGAAGATGCTTATGGAGTCTATTAAGACTAGAGCAGAAGAACACAAGATGACTTTAATGGTAGGACGTTCACATGGTATTCATGGAGAGCCTATTACTTTTGGTTTGACCCTTGCTGTTTGGTATGACGAAATGGGAAGACACTTAACGAACTTAGAGCAGACTATGGAAGTCATAGCCGTAGGTCAAATCTCTGGTGCTATGGGTAACTTTGCTCATGCACCACTAGAGCTTGAAGAGTATGCAATGGCTGAGCTAGGTTTAAAACCTGAGCCATGTTCAAACCAAGTAGTACACAGAGACCGTTACGCAAGACTAGCGACTACCTTAGCACTTATGGCGTCTTCGGTAGAAAAGTTTGCTGTGCAAGTAAGACACTTACAACGTACAGAAGTATATGAAGCAGAAGAGTTCTTTGCTAAAGGGCAAAAAGGTAGCTCAGCTATGCCACATAAAAGAAACCCTATTCTGACTGAAAACATTACAGGACTTGCACGTATCATTAGAACATGTGTGACACCTGCTATGGAAAATGTAGCACTCTGGCACGAGAGAGATATCTCACATTCCTCGACGGAAAGATTTTGGTTACCAGATGCATTCATCACCACTGACTTTATGCTTCACCGTATGAATAATGTCATCGCTAACCTTACTGTAATGCCCGAGAATATGATGAAAAACCTTAACCTTACTGGTGGGTTGGTTTTCTCTCAAAGAGTGCTTCTTGAGCTTCCTCTAGCGGGTGTGAGCCGTGAAGATGCATACCGCATCGTACAACGTAACGCTATGAAGGTTTGGGAAGAGATACAGCAAGGTAAGTCATCTACAAATGACCAAGGTGAGTCACTTTACCTCCAGTACCTTCTTGCAGATGATGAGCTTAGAGAGTCACTTTCAGAAGAGCAGATACGTGAGTGTTTTAACTTTGAATATTACACAAAAAATGTAGACGCTATATTTAAGAGAGTATTTAAATAATTGTTAGTTTAACGTCTCTAGCGTATGACACGAACTAGCATAAAATATTATGTAAAGTCATTTGAATTTTTGTCGGGGAGAGGACACCCCGACCTACAAAAATATTTCCTTTTATTTCCTATCTTATTGTATAAAAAACTTTAATATTTCTCACACCTTCCCACCCACACAGTCTTTAACTAACTATCACAAAATCTTATAAGTAAGATGTCTAAAAATGATACACCATTTCAAAAAAAGCCAAGGAAAATTTGAGTAAAATCGGATAAATATCTCACATAGTTATATGTGGGAATTATGCATTAGGGAGTATAGATGATTAGAGTGGTCAAACGAAATGGAAGAGTAGAAACTTTAGATGTTACAAAAATACAGAAATATACAGCAGCAGCCGTAGAGGGTCTAGTACGTGTAAGTCAGAGTGAGCTTGAAGTAGATGCAAAACTACAGTTCCGCGATATGATTACTTCCGAAGAGATACAAACAACACTCATTAAGACAGCAGTTGACAAAATAGACATTGACAGACCCGATTGGACGTTTGTTGCTTCTAGACTTTTCCTTTATGACATCTACCATAAAGTAACAGGCTTTACAGGCTATAACCATCTACGTGAACACTTTGAACGTGGGGAGAAAGAGGGACGCATCGTTCTTGGGCTAAAAGAGAAGTACGACCTTGATGAACTCAATGACTACCTTGAGCCTGAGCGTGATTTACAGTTTACATACTTAGGTATTAGAACATTGTATGACCGTTACTTACTCAAAGACCGTAAAGGTGTACCTATAGAACTTCCACAACAACTCTTTATGGGTGTGGCAATGTTCTTAGCCCAAAATGAGTTTGATTGTCAGTCATGGGCAAAGAAATTTTATGACATCTTGTCAAAGTTTGAAGTGATGGCAGCAACACCTACATTGTCAAATGCACGCACACCTAGACATCAACTTAGTTCATGTTACATTGGTTCAACTCCTGACAACATTGAAGGTATCTTTGATGCCTATAAAGAGATGGCATTGCTTTCTAAGTTTGGTGGTGGTATTGGTTGGGATTGGTCACTTGTACGTGGTATGGGTTCATTTATTGATGGACACAAACATGCAGCAGGGGGAATCGTTCCTTTCCTTAAAATTGCTAATGACGTAGCCATCGCGGTTGATCAACTAGGAACGCGTAAAGGTGCCATCGCTGTTTATATTGAGCCTTGGCATGTTGACATCCGTGACTTCCTTGACCTTAAGAAAAACTCAGGAGAAGAGCGCCGTAGAGCACATGACCTTTTCCCCGCTATCTGGCTAAACGACCTCTTTATGCAAAGAGTAGAAGCAGATGAGATGTGGACACTTTTTGATCCATTTGAAGTAACAGAGTTGACAACACTGTATGGTGAAGACTTTGATAAGCGTTACATAGAGCTTGAAAATAATGAAGATGAGATTACACGGGAACGTGTCTCTGCTAAAGGTCTCTGGAAAGAGATGTTACGTTCGTACTTTGAAACAGGTAACCCATTCCTTACATTTAAAGACACAGCAAACAGAGCCAACCCTAACAAACATGTAGGAGTCATCCGCTCAACAAACCTTTGTACGGAGATTTTCCAAAACACGGGACCTAACACATATAAAACGCAGTTTACATTTGAAGATGGTACAACAGCAGCGTATGATGAAAATGAGATGCTCACTGTTGACAATGGTACAACAAAACCAGCGAAGAAAGTAACTGCACTAGACAGCCTTAATGGTAAACAAATCTGGATAGTAGATAAAGAGAAAACAGATGGTGACACAGCCGTATGTAACCTCGCATCTGTCAACCTCTCTAAAGTCAATACTACAGAAGATTTGGCACGTGTTGTACCTATAGCTACCCGAATGCTTGACAACGTGATAGACTTAAACTTTTACCCACTTGCAAAAGTGAAAAAGACAAATGAGAAGTCACGTTCTATCGGACTGGGCGTTATGGGTGAAGCTCAGATGCTTGCAGAAAAAAGCATAGAATGGGGAAGTCATGAACACTTTACCAAGATAGATGAAGTGATGGAGTCATTCTCTTACTACATCATTAAAGAGTCTTCTAACTTGGCACTTGAAAAAGGTGCCTACCCAACATTTGATGGGTCTGACTGGTCCAAGGGTATCTTCCCTATTGACAAGGCAAATGAGAATGCATGTAAACTTGTTGACAGAGGAGGGCTATTTGGTTACAGTCATGATTGGCAAGCGCTTAGAGAAAAAGTAAAAACAGATGGTATGCGTAATGGGTATTTGATGGCCATTGCACCTACGAGTTCTATCTCTATCTTGACAGGTACCACACAAGCCATCGAGCCTGTATATAAACGTAAATGGTTTGAAGAGAACCTCTCTGGGCTCATCCCAGTGGTTGCGCCTAAACTAAGTGCAGACACATGGCAGTACTACACACCAGCGTATGACCTAGACCAAAATGTGCTTATCAAAGCAGGGGCTATTCGTCAGAAGTGGTTAGACCAAGGACAGTCCCTTAACATCTTCATCACCCTTGACAAAGCATCTGGTAAGTACCTTAATGAGATTTACATGAATGCTTGGAAGTTTGGATTGAAGTCAACGTATTACCTAAGAAGTCAGTCGCCTGAAAGTTCTGGAGATATTGAAGATCGTTCACAAGAATGTGTTGGGTGTCAGTAGCACTTTTATTTCTACCTCATTTACGTTTTAATGACAATGTATTGGCATTTAGTGCCAGAACTGCATCTTTATCTTTTACCAAACGGATTCGTTCTGTTTGGTCAGCTACTCACGCCGCTTGATAAAATTTCTATTCTTGACATTTTTATGATAAGATTATTTGATTAAGAACTATAAACAAGGAGAGATTAGATGTCAGTAGAACATATGAGTATTTTAGATGCCTCTACGTTATTTAAACATGCAGAGAGTGTTAGAACACAATTAGACTTCATCTCATCTTCTCCTTCTATAACAAAAGCAGAATTACTACAGTTCAATAATCTGATTCGTGTTATAGATAAAATATATATATCTCCAAATACGAGAGCACATAGAGTTGATTTAAAAAACTTTATTGTTTTTAATAGTGATGCTATTTATAAAAAATATGCGGAACTCACTCAAAATACTTTGTTAGATGATTGTTATAAGATTGATATATAGTTAAATCTTCTCATTATCCATGAAAACCCTGTTTAGAGTACCTAACATGTAAAATAACCCACTTTAAACCCTTTTTCAACCACTGATATGGAAAATAAAATAAAAATGCTTATTTTAGCTTGTAAAAATGGGGTGTTTTGTAGGTCGGGTTGCCCTCATCCCGACCTACGGAAATTTATTCACCCGTATAAAGTTGTCTCGGTCTAGCAATTTTTGACGTGGTATCTTTTTTAAATTCTATCCATTGGGTTATCCATCCAACAGTTCTCCCTATGACAAAAATCGGGGTAAACATAGATTTTGGTATTTGTAGTGCAGTTAGAATAATACCCGTATAAAAATCTATATTCGGGTAGAGGTTACGTGAAACAAAATAGTCGTCACTCAAAGCTATCTCTTCTATTTTTCTGGCGATTGCCATGAGTTCTGTATCTAGGTTGAGCTCATCACGTAATTCATCTTGTAAGCCTTTGAGTATTTTGGCTCGGGGGTCAAAGTTTTTGTAAACACGGTGTCCAAAGCCCATGAGTCTAAAGTCATCGTTAGGGTCTTTGGCTTTTTCTATGAAGGCTTCTACTTTGTCTACAGAACCTATGTACTCAAGCTGTGCGATGACGGACTCGTTGGCACCTCCATGTGCACGTCCCCAAAGAGCGGCGATACCTGAACTTATGGCTACATAAGGGTGTGCACCCGTAGAAGCTACACCACGTACTACCGTAGTGGAGGCATTTTGTTCATGGTCTGCATGTAGGGTAAAGATGGTGTCTAAAGCACGTACTTCTACATCTTTTATGTCTTCATGCCCATTTGAACAGAGATGCATTTTACCTCCAGGGTAAGCACGCATCATGGTGAGGAAATTTTTTGTGAAACTTAAGTCAATATCTGGCTCTATAAAAGGAATACCCAATGACTGTCTGTAGGCAAATGCTGCAATGGTAGGTATCTTAGAGATGATACGGTGTGCCATCTCTAAGTACGCATCTTCATTATCCATATTGATGTGTTCATCATAAAAAGAGGCAAGGGCAGTCACTGCAGCAGAGAGTGTTGCCATGGGGTGCGCATTGTCAGGGAAGGCATCAAAGAGCTTTTGTAGACCTCTGTGCAGGTATGCGCGGTGGCGTATTTCAAGGTCAAAGTCATTGAGTTCTTCTTTTGAAGGTAAACGTTTGTTAAGCAGTAGAAAACAAGTCTCTAGGTAGCTATGATGTTGTGCCAAATCTTCAATGGTAATGCCACGGTAGCGAAGCTCACCTTTCTTCCCATCTATGAAAGTAATGGTAGATTCACAAGCTGCAGTGGCAGTAAAACCAGGATCATAGGTAAACATCCCCGAGTCAGCAAAGAAAGTGCGAATATCTAAAACGGACGGACCTCTTGTTCCGTTTATTATAGGGTATTCGTAGGTATCACCTGTTAGGTTATTTGTAAGTGTGATAGTATTGTTATCTATGTTTTCTTTGTGCATGATAATCTCCTTTGGAAATATCTGTATTATTTTCACTATAACGGGGGTGTGTAGAATTGGTGTGTATTATTCTGTTAAGTCCTTTAAAAATTGTGTTTCATCATAATTTAGTCCTAAATATTTCACGATCACAAGCATGTCTCGTTCTGCATTACCTAAACATGAAGTAGCCCCTGGGCTAGGAGTCATGTTAAAGATGATGCCATTCCCTGGATTGATAGACGCTTCTCCCAGCATGAGCTTCTCTTTTTCTTTATCTAGTACTTGTGGGCGGACACCTCCAAAACCTTGTGCATAGGTGATATCATCAACATCTAAAGAGGGGACGATTTTTTTTGCATCTTGCACAAAGAGTCTTTTATTAATGAGGGGTACTTCAAAGAGGAAGTTTTTAAAGACATAGTTACGTATGTCTGAATCTTTGAGTAGATCCCAAAAGATTTTAACAATGTGAAAATCAAAGTTGAGGGTTTTAAAAAAGTCAAGGTATGTTCCTGGTTTAAAACGCTCTAATTTAGGGAGCATGAGTGCTGTGGGACCAAAACGTGTTTTTCCATCAGCTAAGATGTCAGGATCTCCATGCAAGGCAGCAAAGGGGAGTTTGTTGTTTTGTACCATGTAGACTTTACCATTGAGGAAATGGCTCTGTGTCATGTAGAAGCTTCCTGCCATTGGTAAGCATCCCATATGTTTACCATATCCCATTCTATGTGCTAAAAAGAGGGAGTGTGCACCAGCGTTTACTACCACGAAATTAGCGGTGTAAATAGTGCCATCTTTACAGTGTACTTCAAAGGTTTTGTCCTCTTTTTCAAAGATGTCAACTACTTGTGTATTATAAAAAATATCTGTTGGTATACCAGAGGCTTTTTGTGCCTCTTTGGCTAACGCTTCTGACATGGCACCATAGTCAACAGTTGTGTATTGTGTGTTTGTACCCATTGCGATGATGGGTTCTGGACGTATTTTTGTTTGTGCTTTGTCTAAGTAGACGATTTTGGGTTCTAATTCTTTTAGTTTTTCAACATCCCATAGCTCTAGGTAGGGGAAGAGCTCTTTGAACTCTTGGTAACGGTTTTCTATAAAATGGACCTCTTTATCTCCCACACCTAGTGCCATTTTTTGGTGTGAAAACATAATTTTATCTTGTAAGTTATACTGTAAACAAAACTTCTCTACCATTTTGGCAGTACGCTTAGTGACTTTGGCTTTTTCTAGGGTATAGTTGGTTTCTATGTCCCCTATATGAATCGTTTGAGAATTGGATGTCCCTTTAGAGTTGAGCGTAGCTAAGGCTTCGTATTTTTCAAGTAAACACACAGAGGTAAGCGAAGTATATTTTGCAAGCTCATAAAAGAGAGCCGTTCCAGAGATGCCCCCACCAACGATTAAAACGTCATAATGATTTTTTGTCATAATTGTATTGCCTTAGAGTGCTGTGAGTTGGTCTGCTATATTTTTAGCGAGCGTTTCATAATTTTTAACATCCAAAAGACGAGCCTGTCCTTTGGCGCCTATTTGCATGATATCTTCTTTACTCAGACTTAACAGGTAGTTTAGTTTCTCTGTAATATCTTCAATCGTAAAGTCACTAAACCATGCATCTCGCTCATCGGTAAAGATGGTTGAGGTATGGTCTGACTGTGTCATAAGACAAGGCACTCCGGAAGAGTAGTAGTCAAATACTTTTACAGGTGTTGATGAACTATAAATGGGTAAATCGGGTAAAAGCGCAATACCTATATCGGTCTTAGCAATAAGTGCAAGCAATGCATCTTTGGTTTTAGCATTATAGATACGAATTTTTTCTTTAATCGTAGGGTATTCTTCTATCAATGTGTGAGCAAACTCTACATCTCTTGTTGAAATATAGAGTTTCCAAGATTTGTTTTCAAGTAAAGAGAAAGCATCTAGAATGGTGTTAAATTCTCGTATCTTGTCGAGGGTACCCACATAGACAAAACGTGTTTCATCGCCATCATGTTGTTGGTGTTCATGCAGTGCAGCAGGGTTAATAGCAGGGGAACAAATAATGCGGGGGATAGTCACCTCTGGACGGTAAATCTCATGCATTTTTTTAGAAGTAGGTAAAAAAGCATCACAACTATTAATGATTTTCATCTCTTTTTTGGTTTGTATTGAATGCATACATCGTTTTAAAAATTGGTTTTTCCCTTCAGCTTCGTTACATTTTATCTGTACTTTTCGCTTAGGAAAAGAAAACCTATAAAGTGCTTTGTAGTGATAGGTATCTCTGTATCTTAAGACATGTTTCATCAGTGCTATAGAATTACGTACCATGACAAAATCATAGCTGTGTAAGTCAATGTTGTTTTGTTTGAGCTCTTTAAGAAGGACATTTTTGTAACGTGCAGGGACAACATAGTGATACTCGTCTTTACAGGTAAAGTCTGATTTAAACTCAGTAAAGTAGACAATGTCTACACTCAGGTACTTTTTTAAGTAAATTTCAAAGAGAGGGGCGATAAAAGAGTGGTCTACATATTCCTCTTGGTCAGTGATATAGAGAAGTTTTTGCATGCGTTGAGCTCCTGACGGGAACGTATCTTAATTAGAAGAAAGTTCCCTAATAGGTTAGTATATCTTTTTTATGTTGATTAAGTGTGTAATGAAACTACGATTATTCTTGCGATATAATACATAAAAAATATATGGAGTCTTGATATGACACAATTTGAAAACGTAACTGTAGAAGTAGAAGGAAATAGCTATTTTGATGGTGCTGTAACAAGTAGAACTGTAAAATTTGTAGATGGTTCTAAAAAGACCTTAGGGTTTATGTTGCCAGGAGAGTATGAATTTGGTACAGCTGCAGCAGAACTTATGGAAATCACTGTGGGTGAGTTAGACGTAAAGCTTCCAAATTCAAATGCATGGATAGCTGTCAAAGGGGGAGAGTCATTTGATGTTCCTGCCAACAGCAAGTTTCAAGTGAAGGTGAAAAGTATTACGGATTATTGTTGTACCTATTTATAAAATAATTAAATTTTTTACATTTCACATTCAGTACACATTAGATATGTATACTAGCAACATGAAAGACAGAGAGGTTCTCCCTCCCTCCCCTTAATCCTCTCTCTTTCTAGATAACTTTTCACCCCTTTTACACTTAGATTTCCCTATCTAAAGTGTTCTCCTTTAAATTATCCCTTAATGAAAAGTTATCTGTTTTTTTAAATCGTAAAATATCTCAAATTAAAACGATAGTTAACACTTAGGTAATACTTGCATGTTATACTGTTGTTATGAAAGTGATATAGATTCCCCAGATATATTTGTCTATATTATTTTCATAAATGTCAGTTTTAATCTCCCCAACCATGCATACGCCTTGCGACAATCACATCAAAATCATTAAATATATTATCAATAATATTCACAGAGACATAGTATTGTTCTTCTAAAACACTTTGCCATTCATCGCGTAGTTTCGAATTTGAGTTTGGAATGAGTAGAATAATATTCCCTCCGGTTCTAATAATAGGATAACACTTGCCTAAAAAAACGGCTTTATCCTCTTGAATGAAGTCTAAATTTGCGATGAGATAGTCATATTCGATACCTTGTATCATATATCTAGGGCGTTGGGTATTAAAATTAACCACACGTATATGACTTTCGCCTTGATATGCTTCTTTTGCTGTTTCATAGAATGTTTTTTCTGTGCAGTAGAGATAGTAATTATTGTCATTTTCTTGTGAAAATCGATGTAAGATTTTACTCAGACCATTTTCTTTTTCAGAAAAATGTACGATTCTTTGTCCGGGTTTGCTTTGTATAATCGTTAGGAGTTCTTCTACTTGTTTAGGGTCTAATGTTTTCATAGGTTTAGTCTAGCTAAAAATCAGCCAAGATGTGTATAATGTTTTTAATTAATTGTGAGAAATACGTATGAAGGTAGCAAGATGGAACGTAAAAAGATATATAACCCTGAATCAGAAGAAAAAACAAGTGATCGTAAGATATTTGGGGGGAACCCTACAGGTATTTTTGAACTTAATGATATTAAATACCAATGGGCATATAACCTATGGGAGATGATGTTAAACAACACATGGTTCCCAAAAGAAGTGGATATGACTCGTGACGTTAATGACTATAAACATCTTACCGATGCTGAAAAATCTGCTTACGATAAAGTACTTGCGCAACTGATTTTTATGGATTCACTCCAGACCAATAATATTATTGATAATCTCAATCCTTTCATTACGTCCCCCGAGGTAAATCTTATCTTGGTAAGACAGGCATTTGAAGAGGCTTTACACTCTCAAAGTTATGCTGTGATGGTTGACAGTATTTCAACAAATTCAAAAGAGATTTATGAGCTTTGGAGAAGAGATATGAAGCTCAAATCAAAAAATGATGCCATTGCAAAGGTCTATGAAGAGCTCTCTTCTAATCCCACAGATGAAAATATTGTTAAAGCAATGTTTGCGAATCAAATCTTGGAAGGTATTTACTTCTATAGTGGTTTTGCGTATCTTTATACCCTCGCTCGTTCAGATAAGATGTTGGGAACGGCACAGATGATTCGTTTCATTCAAAGAGATGAGGTAACACATTTATTACTTTTCCAAAACATGATTAATTCTACTAAAAAAGAGCGTCCAGAACTTTTTACAAAAGAGTTAGAAGAAGAAGTCTATCAAATGTTTAGAGATGCGGTAAAGCTTGAATGTGAATGGGGTGCGTACATTACACAAGGGCAAATACTTGGACTTACTGATGATATCATCGAACAGTACATTAAGCATCTTGCTGACAAGAGACTTAATGCCGTAGGTATGGAAAAGCTTTATAACGTAGAACATCCTATCAAATGGGTAGATAACTTTTCTCAATTTAATGATCAAAAAACAAACTTCTTTGAGGGGAATGTAACCAATTATTCTAAAGGAAGTTTAGATTTAGATGACTTTTAGGAGTTAGCATTACAGGAACACATCATGAGCAAATTTCTTGATACTCCGTTGACACTAAGTCTGTTTCAGAAGCAGACTCACCGGACTAGTCCTATTGAAAGGAAATACAATGATAAGTAAGCCCAAAACACTTGATGTCGTAACGTTACAGTTACCGTCACATATGCGATACCAAGAAAATCTTGATACGCTACTTTTTCACTTAGAAAACCATAAATATAAACATCTCATTGTTGCCCCTGAAGTTTTTTTGACCGGGCTGGATTATGATCACATGACAACAGCCGCAAAATTTTCTGCCAATGCACTTAAAACACTCAAAAAAGAGATAGATGAACAGATTGTGGTACTCACACTGATTCTTGAGGATGGAGATGATTTTGTCAACCAAGCTGTGGTCATACATAAGCATAAAATTATCCATAAACAAGAGAAAATAAAACTTTTTAAACTTGGCGATGAAGACCTCTATTTTAAAGCAGGGAAGAAGAAGAAGATAAAACCTTTTGAGATAGACGGAGTCATCTATGCTTTACTTATCTGTTTTGAGTTACGGTTTAAAGAATTATGGAAGCAGATAGAGGGGGCGGATGTAGTGTTAGTACCAGCACGCTGGGGGAAGCCGCGTAAAAAACATTTAGAAGTATTATCAGGGGCTTTGGCTGTAATGAATCAATGTTATGTGATAGTTTCTAATGCTTCTGATATTGACATGGCATCTTCTTCAGCAATTATCTCTCCTACGGGAGAAGTGGTAATGGATGATAAGCAAGAAGCAATCGAAGGCACGATAGACTTTCGGGAAATAAAGAAAATGCGTCGTTATATCGTCATGGATTGAAAATGTATTTTAAATTAGGATTATCATGAATAAAATAAAATTATTAGTGGCTTTTTGTGTAGGGGTTACTTGTGTAAACGCAGTTGACTTGACAGCAGCGTTAACAGCACAAACTGAGGATTGTCAAAAAGGGCATGTAGAGAGTTGTTATAAGGTAGGCGTCGCTTTAAGTTCTGGGGTAAATGCTGAAGATCAAGAGAAAAAAAATTTAGGCTTAGAATATGTTCGTCGTGCTTGTACTTCGGGAGAGGAAAAAGCCTGTGATTATTTGGCAGAGAACTATTTTAAAGATGGACACTACTTAGCAGCAAAGCCTTTGTATGAAAGTGCTTGTAAAAGAAAAGTCGTCTCTGCCTGTCTTGGACTGGGTACGATCTTTAGAGATGGACATGATGTGCGTCAAAATGATGTGACTTCACGTCAATATTATGAAAAGGCTTGTGACCTTGGAAGTAAAGATGCTTGTATCAATGTGGCTATCATTTATAGAGGCGGCTTTGGGGTAAAAAAAGAACGTGCTATGGAAAAAAAGTATTATCAAAAAGCTTGTAATAATGCGAGTCAAATTGGATGTGACAGTTACAAAAGAATGGATAATGAAGATAAAGGTATAGAAGAGCCTGGTCTATGGGAAGAGTTCAAAAGCCTCTTTAACTAGATTTTAGATAGAATTTCGTATTAAAAGGCTTCGGGGAGACTTTAGCAGAGATGATAAAATCAAGACAGCGACAAAATCTTGTTACAAACAT
>Ga0256824_10000769_pt1 | contig 12502 bp, 12 predicted proteins | sample CV67metaG_FD_191570 | JGI IMG/M metagenome (GOLD analysis project Ga0256824, IMG submission 191570) | Hydrothermal vent microbial communities from East Pacific Rise, Pacific Ocean - CV67 | ecosystem: Environmental > Aquatic > Marine > Hydrothermal vents | place: Pacific Ocean: East Pacific Rise...
TTCTATCTAACACAACCATAATTGTTTTCCAAATAATTTTCAACTCTAGCCATGCACTCCAATGCTTAATGTAGTACAAATCATACATAAGCTTCTGTTTCGCATCTTCTGCATTTGCACCATAAGGATACATAACCTGAGCCCAACCTGTTATGCCAGGTTTTACCATATGTCTCTCGTTGTAGTAAGGAATATCTTGTTCAAATATATCTATCCAATGCTTTCTCTCAGGTCGAGGGCCAATAAGGTACATCTCCCCTCGCAATATATTTATAATTTGAGGAAGTTCATCTATGCGTGTTTTTCGCATAACCTCTCCCCAAGGAAAGATTCGAGGATCATTTTCTGAAGAAAATTGAGCACCATTTTTTTCTGCATCGGTACTCATACTTCTAAACTTGATACACCTAAATTCTTTGTTATTTAAGCCTACTCTATCTTGAATATACATAGGGTTTCCGGGAGACTCTTTTCGAATTTTGTATCGTGCATAAAAGAGTATAGGAAAGGTTACTAACAAAAGGAGTAACGCACTTATGTAGTCAATAATTCCCTTTTGAGTCTGCTGAAAAAAAGTCAAAGGTTTAATGTCATCTAAGTAGTGTAAGTCCGTGTTATCTTCCGGTATATAGCACTTCTGTAAGTACTCTTCTAAGAAATTCTCTATTGAGATAATCTTAATCTTTTTAAACTCTTCATCATATTTTAATTTTGTTAAAAACTGAATAATCTCATCATCCACTTTTGCTTTTGTGTTTAAGACAATTAGAGTTAGTTTGTCAGACTTCAAATTTTTTTTAATCTCGAGTAAAGCAGTATTAGCACTCTTATCTTTATAAAGAAGTGTATTTATAGTATCAAACTGTTTTTGTAATCGTTTCAACTCTAAAATTGAAAATGTATATTTTTCACCAAGTACTAGCATCCTGTAATTCTCCTATAATATTATTTACCCATACTCATCATAATCCACTTCTTGTATTATTATAACAAAATTTGAAGTATTATATAATTTATGATAATTTCATTACCTTTATATAAATATTCCATCCTAAATAATACAAAGATTTTAATATCGAAAATTTCTCATGTTCTCTAAAAAGTGCATAATTATATTTTAGCAAATCTATTTTATTACTAGACACAGAATTTTTCATAATTCTATAGTTTCCTAATACTTCATTCAGCCCATAAGCTATGTCGGTTTTTTTAAGAATTTTAAGCCATAGGCCATAATCCTGTCTTTTTTTAATCAATGGCATATAAACTTTACCTATAATTGTTGTGTCATAAATAGTGCTTAAACAACCAATTCTATTAGATTTTAGGAGTTCTTTATAATCTAAACTTTTTTTTGCCTGTATAATTCTATCTAAACTCTCACCATCCTCATCCATCGTAGCATACGATGTATACGATAAAGTACATTCCTTTTCAATCATAAAAGATATCTGTTTTTCTAACTTTTTAGGAGTCCATACGTCATCCGCATCTAAAAAGGCTATGTACCTTCCCTGTGCTTCTGCTATAGCTCTATTTCTTGCTACCGCGGGTCCACTATTGTTCTCTAATCTAATGAGCTTAATACGATGATCTTTATTTGTATATTGTTCAACAATTTCATTTGAATTGTCAGGAGAGACATCATCAACTATTAGCATTTCCCAATTTGTATATGTTTGATTTAAAACTGATTCAATTGCTTGAGCTATGAACTGTTTACTTTTGTATGATGGTGTTATTATTGAAACTAAATTACTTCGCACTTATCTTCCTTTTTTCTACAGAATTATAATGAGTTATAAGTAAAAAGATACTTGCAAAAAAATAATAATCAGAAAAAATTCCTATAGAAGAGCCCATACTGCCTAAAAGAATAGAAGGTATAGCTATCAGAATAGAAAGCTCAATTTTAGTTATTTTTTGTTTGTACAATAATTTTATAAATAAAATAAAAATATACAAATAAATTAACAACACTACTATCCCATTCTCTACTACCATTTGTACTGGTAAGTTATGCATACTTTTAGCACTTATCATCATATACTCTGATTTTTCTAGCATAACTAAGCTATTTCCTATTCCTATCCCCATAAAATTTGAATTTATAAGTTCTGTTATCCCATATATAATTGCATTTGCACGTGTAGTGTCGCTACCTCCTATATCTGGAAATGGTGTTAATGTAAATATATGTGATATTGGAATTCCTAAAAGAGTATAAAGGGAAATATCATAATCACGAAAAGATACATATATTTCATCATATGGTAAAAAAATACTAATTATAATTAAAAAGAATATTATGCCTAGAAAAAAATATTTTAAGATTTTATTTTTTTCAAAAATATTTCTTTTCACTACATATATAATTATTCCTATCATTATACCTATCAACACTAACTTACTGTCATTCATATATACTAAGATCAAGATATATGAAACTAGTAGATACTTTCTTATTAAGTTCATTTCATATACTAATAATAAAGGAATAAAACTTAAAATAATTGTTCCTAACTCATTTTGGTTCCAATTGAATGCACTTACAGAACCATCAAAATATTCTGCTGTATTTGGTAATCTATAATTAAATATTTGTTCTGTAAAGGCTACAATAAGAGAAATTACTAAAAAATAAAATAAGAGATTATATATTTTTTTAAAACCTTTTTTAGTATATAAATATGAAATAATAAGATATATATTTAAAATAGAAAAAAGATGTGCAGACATAATAAAAAATTTAGAATAGTCTGAAGTATAATTTATAGTAAGAATGAAATTGTAAAATAAAACTATTACTAGTATTAATACTAATTTCATTGTTTTTTTATATCCAAAAGCCAATATAGTCAAAGAAACAGGCATTAAAATACGATATAAACTAAAAGATGAATGATCATTGACTCGTAAAACAGCATGTGTAAATGATAAAAATAAAATAAAATAAAAAAATAATATTAGCTTATTTTTCATGTAAAAACTTAAGATTATTATAGTGCTTAATATCCCTTTTCTTAAACATCTTAGCTGGATTACCACCAGCAATAGCATATTTTGGAATATTTTTATGAACAACAGCACCTGCTTGAATTATAGCCCCTTCCCCTATAGTCACTCCACCTAAAATTAAAACTCTATCACCTATCCATACATTATCTTCTATGACTATATTCTTATCTACCATTTTATTAGTATCATAAGGAATCGCATTTGCATTATCATACTTATGATAAGAGTTGATCATAAGTATATCCTTTCCGCTATGGAAATTATCTCCTATTATAACTTTACCATTACCTCTAATAATCATACCATTAAAGTGACAGTTTTGACCTAAATGAGTATTTTTTGTAAACCTCGAATAAAAATTTATTTTTGGTTTACTTCTATATGAACCTATCTTTCGTAAAGCAATAAAAGTAAAAATAAAACTTAAAATTATTTTGATATATTTCATGCTAATATAACCTTTTTATCAATCTTATGTCAACTATAACAACTATTATAAAGAATAGTCCCCAAGTAATTGCAGTTGCATAAGCAACACCAATCACACCAAAACTATGTATAAAATAATAATTTAATATGATATTTACGAAAGCACCTATTACTGTCATAGTAGCTAGTAGCTTTGTTTGTTTTTCATAAAATAAAATATTTGTAACTAAAAAATAAAATGACTGAAATATAAAACCCAATAATAACCATCCAAAATATTCTTTCGCCATATAAAATTTATTATCTACAAATATATAAAATAATAAATCTTTTACAAGATATACACCTATACCAACTAAACAGAAAAATAAAAAAAGTAAAAGAGTGAATTTATAAACTTCTTTAATATTTTTCTCTTTTAAAAGTTTAAACAGTATTGGCGACCAAGCCTGATTTACAGACATGCTTACAAGCAACATAACTGCTGATAGTTGATATCCTATCGTATATAGCCCAACTTGATCATTCCCTATATAATAAGATATAAAATATCTATCTGACATTGCCATGATAGTTCCACTTAAGGCATGAGGGATAAGAGGCACTCCAAAACTAAGGATACTTTTTGTATGTTTTAAAGTGATTTTTGAAATATAATCCATTTTAAAAAGTAAATAAAATCCTATTACAGTAACTATAAAAAATGAGATATAAGTACCTTCTAACCGTCCAATATACCCGAACTGGTATAAAACTATTAAGATATAAGATAAACTAATATCTACGATACTTTGTCCTAAAGTAAAAAATGCAAATTTTATAGGTTCCTGTCTTACTTGAAGTAATCCAAGAACTACACTACTAACTACTCTTAAGAGTGCAAATACTATAATCCATAATACAAATTGACTCTCTATGTGTAGAACTGATACTAATCGATCTCTAACTATATAAACAAGTAAAAAAAATAACCAAAACGAGATAAAAGAAATAGCTAGTGCATTTGTAATGTACTCCTTAAGGACTTTATGTTCTACTTGAAAATACTCTACATTTATTGCAGCATTAATATTAAGTAAAATTAATGGAGTTACAAAAAGAATAGTAGTTTCAACTAAAGATAATATACCAAAATCCTCAATACTTAAATATCCTGTTAGTATTGGCAATAATAAAAGTGGCACTAATGATTTAAATACATTTGTAATACCATAAATAAAAATATTTTTTGATAATAACCTAGTCATTAAGATTCTTAACCTCTATATATTTCCCATAATAATCATATGTTTTTTGTATTGCTACTTTATAATCAGACTTATCAAAATCAAACATGAAACTATCTGCCTCAATATTATAAATATTTTTCATAGTTAATAATGCTGTAGAATAAAATGAACTTACTACAGCTGGAATTATATTATTATATAAACCAAAAAACTCAATCGGATAATCTAACTGAATAACTTTTAGATTCTTAATCCTGCGAATTTTATTTAGTTTGATTTCTAGCTCTCCTCGATGGGCTACATACACTATTTCTTTGTTGTAATATTTTACTATTGCTTTAATTTGTTGTAAATAATATTCTTCGGTTACTATATTTATTTCACTGATTTTTAATCCCAAAAAAAGAACTTGATTTTGATTAAAAACTAAATTCTTTAAACGGCTTTGTAAAGTTACATATTCATTTTGATAAATAATTTGATTTTTAAATTTTTTTAAATCATACATTGTAAATAAATTATAATTTTTTTTATCAGTAAAATCACTCTGAATATTAATTGATTTTGATCCATCATCCAATAGTATTATTTTATCTCTAGAAAAACTTTTCAATATCAAGCTAAGAAAACCAGAGTGATAGTTTCCTATAAAAATTTTATCTACTTTTTTTTTAAAAAATTTAAAAAAAAATTTAAAAAAAATAAGTTTTATATAATCTTTAAAACCTTTATTTAGAGCATTAATCTTTATTATCTTCACATGTTCAATTTTTAATATCAATATTAAATTTAAAATTTGACTATCATTAGTTTCCTCATTTGACAGTCTAATATAAAAATCATATTTCTGAATATTAAAATAATTTTTTGCTTCATAAGCATTTAAAAGTTGCAAAGGTGACTCTATAAAAAATAATGATTTCAAAGATATAATCCTGCTATTTTAAAGTCTATTTCTTCATCAATGTCAACAGAGCTTTCTCTATCCATTTTATAAGCAAAGATATTATCATTTAAAAAGAAACTCTTTTCATCTAAGAGTCTTTCAGTTTTACATATATAAATAGCACCATTAAGTCTATAAAAAGTTTCTAATTCTTGACTTCTTTTATTCAAAACCTCATCTCTTAAAAAACTATTCATAGATAAACTTTCGTCTAAAGTATTTGACCATAAAGGACTATGATCCATTTCACAAACAGATACAATTGCATCTGCATTTTTTTCTTCCAAAAGTTCTATAGCTTCATCAATATGCTTAACTGTTCTCAGAGGAGATGTTGGCTGCAAAAGTATTATATAATCATATTTATCACTATTGTCAATTGTATGTCTTATTGCATCAAACGATGTTGCTGTATCACTAGCTAAGACATCTGGTCGTTTTATGGTCTTTGCTTTAAATTTTTTAGCAATACTTAGTATCTCATCATCATCACTTGAAACAATTACGTTATCTATATATTTACTATTAAGTCCAGCTTCTATACTATATGATATAAGTGGTTTGCCATTTAAATCTAGTATATTTTTTCGTGGCAATCGCTTACTACCCCCTCGAGCAGGTATGATAGCTAAAAATATTTTATCTTTATACATTAAAAAACTTCGCCATATTCACGATTGGCTTTTTCGTATTCATCGATTCTCCCTATATCAAGCCAATACTCTCTTATAGGAAAAGATACTGTTTTATCATTTTGTTTTATCATCTCATCAAAAAGAGTTGGCATATCATAAAACACATTGTCTGGTATCATCTCAATAGTTGAAGTATCTAACATATATATGCCAGCACTTACAAAGAAACTATGTGTTGGTTTCTCTTCTATACTGATTATCTCTCCATTTTCAATATTGACTACTCCATAAGGTACTTGAAAATCATATTCTCTTACACACATAGTCGCTTTAGCTTCATTTTCTAAATGAAATTCTAACATACTTTCAAAGTTTACATTTGTTAAGAGATCTCCATTCATCACAAAAAATGGTTCTTGAGGTTTCTGTTCTTGAGTAAGTAAACTTAATGCTCCAGCAGTTCCCATTCGTTGCTCTTCAAGTATATACTCTATATTTACACCAAATTTACTACCATCTTCAAAAAAATCTTGGATGATATCTGATTTATAACCTATACACATTATAATATTTACAAAACCATAACTTGCAAATTTTTCTACTATAGTTTGAAGAATTGGTTTACCCCCAACTAAAAGCATTGGTTTTGGAGTAGTGTCTGTTAAAGGTCGGAGTCTTGTTCCTAAGCCACCAACCATTAAAAAAACCTTGTTTTCATGTACTCTAGGCTTTAGCAATTCATCTAAAATTTTAATTCCAATGACTTTACCAGCTTTATCAAGAACAGGAATCTGATAAATTTTTTTCAAAGTACAGATGTTTATAATCTCTTCTTTTGTAGTTGATTGAGTTATAGTTGCAGGGGTTTTAAAATAAATATCTTTAATACTATTTTCTAAACTTATTTCTTCAAGTATAGCTCTCCTTATATCTCCATCCGATATAGTTCCAAGAAGTTTTTCATTCTTATCTAATACTAATGCGATTTTCATTGCTCCAGTATCTATGATTTGAAGAGCTTCTTTTACAGTTGATGTTTCTTTAAGGATTATTTTTTTATAGTTTTTCATAAAATCTCCTTTAATAATACAAAACTTTCTGCATACTCACAACCAGCTGTCGCCCCACGAATAGTTGCTAAAGCTTTTAAGTTTCTTTCACTACGTGGAAAGGGATGTTCCCCTATCTCACTTTCAAAAATTTTCATAATCTCTAGTTTTTTATTCATATACTTACTTATATCAATAAATACATTGGGAATAAAACTATCTTCCTTTGTACTTGGTGCAAACTCAGTTTCACTCAATGTTTCCATCATATATATTTGTTTTATGAATGGGTAACGAAAAGATTTTGTACAACTATATACTGCTTCAAATATTTTTCTATGATCACTGTGCACATCACCCTTAAAAGGCAAATAAAGTGTATCAGGCTGAATTTGATTAATCACATCTGATATTTTTTCAATTAAAGTACTCATGCTGTATTCATCAACTTGCATAGTATTTAATCCCAATTTCATCACCGACTCAACACCATATTCTTTACTCACATCTACAATCTCTAACTCTCTCTTTTTAAAAAAGTCACTTTTAGAATCAGTTTGAGTACAAATTAGCCAATGAATTAGGTCTCCGCGATCTTTATGTTTTAATAGTGTTCCACCACACCCCAATGTCTCATCATCAGGATGAACTGCAACTACTAGAATATTTTTCATTACTTATCCTTTAAAGGGTCATATATTTTGGGGATTAGATCATTAAAATTAATTTTTTTTATTAAAGAGTATGCTCTTTTTGAACTATCTCCATCACCATAAATATTTTTAAGATTCAGTAGTTTACTCTTGAAAATATCACTTTCAATGATATCTAAAGCCAATAAAATACTATTCTTTTGACTTTTACAAAAAATTACATTTTCTGATGCTTCTCTATCTGTTTGTCGTAAGCCAACATTAATTGCTGGTTTTTTTATTGTTGCTGATTCGTATATACCTGCCGATGAATTACCTATAATAAATCTAGACTCTGTAAATATTGATAAAAATAAGTCTCGTTCAAGGTTTTTATAAAAAATAAAATTATGATTACGATGGTAACTATCTATTACACTATTAATCTCTAAATAGCCAGGGTCTGTATTTGGATAGCTAACAATAGCAGATATATTCTTTTTTTCTAAAACTGATAGAATAGCCTTAAATGTAACTCCAGCATCTTCATCTTGCAGAGGATGATAAATTACTAATGCAAATTCTTTAAAATTTGCTCTTTTTAAGAAGTTCTGTATATTTTTTTTAGTAAAAATTTTAAATTTATCTAAACTAATACTTCCAATATTATAAATAGTTTTAGGGTTCTCACCCATAGCAATTAATCGTTGCTTATGATTATCTAAGGACACAAAATGTAAAGAAGATAATTTTGAAGTAGCATGACGTATATATGTGTCTTGATGTCCATCATTTTCATGGTCTCCACCATAAAAATGTATAGTAGGGATATTAAGATAAGTACCCAATAAAGCTCCAATTATAACATCTTCTCTATCCCCTGCATACAAAATCAAATCAGGTTTATACATAGATATTACATCAATTGAATTTTGTAATAAGATACTAGCTGTCTTTAATCTAGCACTTTGACTATCTGCATTAATTAAACTTTCTATCTCATGTAAAATTGTATAACCGTCTTGAATAATATATTGTTTCGTATAACCAAATTCTTTTGAAAGATGTGCACCTGAGACCAAAAACTTTAACTCTATCTGCTTATCATTATTTAATAAACTATAAAGAGGTGTCAATAAATCATAATCCGAACGAATTGAAGTCAATGCTAAAATTTTCATACTATTCCTTTTAAAAGGTTTTTAGATCCTTCTTTTCCTAAATTAAATGCGATATCTAATCCAGATAAGCCAAGTTCGAACTTCTTTGCATTTTTTTGTTGATATTGAGGATGTGCAAAAGATTGATACTCAAGTATAATATTTTCTTTTTGAAATTTCTGTTCATCTTGATAAATTTTTGCACCTGTTCCTGATAAATATTGACTTGCTTTAACTTGTTTTAATTGTGCTAATACTAAATCATCTTTTGTTAAATTATTATCTATGCTCAGTTCAGATGCTAGAACAACTTCAGTAGTAATATCAAATAAACTATAGCAAATTTCCATACTATCTCTAAGTGCATCTACTAAAAAAGTATACTTCTTTGAGAAAAGCACTTCCAACATAGGATAAACTTCATCAAAATAAGGATGTTTTTTATAATTTGCAATTACAAAACCATTGTGCTTTTTTTGCCACCTTTTATCTACAATTTTTAATTCTTTGATACCTTTTGATTGATAATCTTTTTTTCCAACAGGAATAATAAGGTATTCCACTTCACCTCGATGATTTAAAAATATATTCCTTGATTGAAATGCATTATCATTTAGAGGTACTGTATCTAAAAGAATAAACTGATTACTTTTATAAATTTTATCTAATAAGCCCAACCATGGAAAATAACTTGGTTGATGTATAGAAACTTTTTTATTCATATTAAATCCTCTTGTTCATAGTTTTTGTCTGCAAATTTTCCTAAAAATTCATCCCATCGCATAGGATTTATTCCTGTTCCTGGACGCTTAATAGCAATATTTTCTTCAGTAAATTGTTCCCCTTTTTTAATATCCCTAATTGCTACAATACTTTTTCTACCTATTTTCATATTTGGTTTTTCACTAGTACTAGGTTTTTTTACGGAAGCTCCTAATGCTAATTCTATATTTCGTATTGATTTAACCATAGATATAAGTTCATCTGGTTCAAGACTTGCTTTATGATCTGGTCCTTCCATAGTTTTATCTAAAGTAAAATGTTTTTCAATACAAGTAGCACCCATTGCAACTGCTGCTATGTCTACTTCAATACCTAATGTATGATCGCTATATCCATAGGATATATCAAAAGTATTTCCAATAGTCACCATTGCCCTTAAATTCACATCTTCCATAGGTGTTGGATACATTGTATTCGCATGTAAAACTATTATATTTTCTTTTTTTGTTCCGGCCATTATGAGGACATCTAAGGCATCTTCTATTTCACCAATATCTGACATACCAGTTGAAAGAATAACTTTTTTATTTAGTTTTCCGATATGTTTTAAGTATGGTAAATTTGTTATTTCACCACTGGGAATTTTAAAGATTTCTAATCCTAAATCATTTAGCATATCTATACTTTCATGATCAAAAGGAGTTGACAAAAACATTATCTTAGCATCTATACAATAAGATATTAGTTTATTATGAGTATCCAAATCCAACTCTAATTTTTTCAACATATCAAACTGTGACTCATTATGATTTGTAGTCTCTTTTTGATATTCTGCTTTTTGAGCTTTTTTACTTACTAGTTTTTCTGCCTTAAATGTTTGAAACTTTACTGCATCAGAACCTGCTTTTACTGCTACATCAATAAGTTTCTTTGCAAGTTCAATATTTCCATTATGATTTACACCTGCTTCTGCTATTATAAATACACTCATTTTACGATACTCCCTGCTTTTACAAATTTATCTATTTTTATATACTCTTTAGAAGTTGCATTACTTCCAAAAAATATTCCTTCTCTTACTATAACACCACCATTAACTACCGCTGCTGTAGAGATATGACAGTTGTCTTCAACTATTACATCATGCTCTACTAAAGCTTTTGTATTTATTATACAATTCTTTCCTATTGAAACATTTGAATTTACTAGTGCATGGTGCATAATAATAGTGCCTTCACCTAAGTTTGCATTTTTTGAAATATATGCAAGTGGTGATTTAATAACAGGAAGATTAAATCCAATCTTTTTTAATTTTTTAAAAAGTTGTACACGAATAGTATTTGATGTAATCTGACCTACTGTTACTACAGCATTAGTGCATATTTTGAAAAGACTTTCTAAGTCATCATCACAAGCTATAATTTTATATCCTAGTACATTAGTACCTAGAAGCTCTTTTTTATCCACTATTGCAATAATTTCATACTTATTTTCTAGTTCTATTACATCTATTACAGAGTGGCAATGTCCACCACCACCGACAAGAACTATCTTTTCTTTACTCATACAACTACACTACTGGAAATATTTACTACTCTCTCTTCCAACCACTCTGCATTCTCTAGATTTCCTATTTGCGCATCTTTAAACATATCTAGTTTATTCATAAGTCGCCAGATTGAACGTGTCATAACTCCATTATCATTTGTATATTTTAAAAACTCATCTCTTTCTTTTATATCTTTCAATACTACGGCATTTAACCAGTAGTTAGATTTAGAGTCTTTAGGCTCTGTTATAAAGTCTATATCTTTATCTTTAAAAAAGGTTTCATAAGATGCTGCAAGTTCTCTCTGTTTTTGTACAAAGTACTCTAAACTTTCCATCTGTGCGACCCCAAGAGCTGCTGCTAGATTTGTGAGTCTATAGTTATACCCTATCTCATCATGTATATATTCATAAGAATGTGGTACTTTTGCTGTAGTGGTAATATGCTTTGCTCTTTTTGCAAGCTCTTCATCATCTGTAATAAGCATACCTCCACCACCTGTTGTAATAATTTTATTACCATTAAAACTAAAGATACCTACCTTGCCAAATGTTCCGGTATGTTTGCCTTTATAGTAACTACCAAGTGATTCAGCTGCATCTTCCACTACAGCTATGTTGTAAGCATCACAAATATCCACTATCTCATCTATCGTACAAGGATGTCCAAAAGTATGCATTGGAACACAAGCTTTAATAACTCTACTTGTAGTTTTGTTGATACACTGACCCTTAGTATTTACATATGTTTCTTCTTCTAGGAACTTTTTTAGTTTACTTGGTGATAAACCCAATGTATCTCTATCTACATCTATAAATATTGGATTAGCTCTACAGTAGCTAATAGCATTCGCAGTGGCAATAAATGTCAACGGTTGTGTGATCACTTCACTTTTTTCATCAACTCCAACAAGTTCTAGACCGATATGTAAGGCAGAGGTTCCATTAGATGTTGCAACCGCATATTTAGCACCACTAAACTCTGCTACCATCTCTTCAAATTGTATTACAAATTTACCAACACTTGAGACAAAAGTAGAGTCTATTGTCTCATTTACATACTTTTTCTCATTTCCTATAAATCTAGGTTCATGCAAAGGTAAAAACTCTTTTGTTTTGTAAAGAGTTTGAAT
>Ga0256824_10000770_pt1 | contig 12499 bp, 13 predicted proteins | sample CV67metaG_FD_191570 | JGI IMG/M metagenome (GOLD analysis project Ga0256824, IMG submission 191570) | Hydrothermal vent microbial communities from East Pacific Rise, Pacific Ocean - CV67 | ecosystem: Environmental > Aquatic > Marine > Hydrothermal vents | place: Pacific Ocean: East Pacific Rise...
CATCTCTACTATAAAATTTTCACCATCTTTATTTTTTGCTTTTATATCTAAAATAGTCTCTTTTAAGTCTGGAATACGAGGTACTTGGTAAGGGTTGGCTAAAGTTACATCTACTATGACTTTTTCATTTTTAAAATCTAATGTAGCATTAAGAAATGAGATTAGTAAATCTTTATGATTTTCATCACCAAAGATTTTTTTAAATGCTAAGTCATTTTTTGGGTCTGCAAATGTCATACTAGAACACTACTAAAAGTGTTAAAATAAACACTATAAAGATTATTATTCATTTAATTTTTTCCTCTTAATTAAAATATATTACTTTAATAATATTTCTATTCTTACAATATCTTCTTTTAATTCTTCTCTCATCGCCATATGTTTAGCATTGTAAAGTAAACTGGATTGTCTCTGTTTGTGTTAAATTCCCATATGCTAAACTCTTTTCTGCTTCTGTCATACTAACTTCCTTTTTCAATTAAGGTTATTATATACACTATTGAATTGTTTTATAAATAAATCCTAATATTAAAAATGTAGATGTTATGGTAAGCCCTAATGACCAAAACATAAATCTATCCATTCTCTTGCTTAGGTTTTTATTATCTTCTTTTAGTGTTATTTCTACCCTTGATATATCTTCTTTCAATGTTGTTTCTACTCTTGATATATCCTCTTTCAACGTTATTTCTACTCTTGATATATCCTCTTTCAATGTTGTCTCTATTTTTGATAAATCCTCTTTCAACGTTATTTCTACTCTTGATATATCCTCTTTCAATGTTGTCTCTATTTTTGATAAATCCTCTTTCAATGTTGTTTCTACTCTTGATATATCCTCTTTCAATGTTGTCTCTATTTTTGATATATTTTCTTTTAGTGTTACTTCTACTCTTAATATATCTTTTTTTAGTATTATTTCTACTCTTGATATATCATCTTTTAGTTCAGCTTTTAACTCTTTTATATCAGCTTTTACCTCTTCTCTCGTCGCCATATGTTGAGCATTGTGAAGTAGTAATTGGATTATCTCTTTTTGTGTTAAATTACCATCTGCTAAATTTTTCTCTGTTTCTGTCATAGTAATTTCCTTTTTTATATTGAGGCTATTATACAATAAATATAATTTACTTGCTACATTTTACTACCTATGCTTATACTATCTAAAGCCAATTATTTGACCATAAATCAATTAAGTTTGATGGGTTTACTAACAACATATCTATCCATTTAGAATAACCTCTAAACTATCCAGATACTTCCTAATAACAATACTTTCATCAAACTCACTTATCATCTTTTCTCTACCTAATTTACCCATTCTAATTCGTTCATCTTCACTTAAATTTAACATCATTTCCATCTTAAGAGCTAAATCTTTGGAATCTCTTACTTTACATAAGTAGCCATTTACTTCATTATCTACAACCTCTTTACATCCAACTGTATTTGTAGTTACTATTGGCTTTGCCATACTTGCACTTTCTAGTAAAGTTCGTGGTGTTCCCTCTCTATATGATGGTAAAACTATACAATCAACTTTTGCTATAAACTCCTGAACATTATCTGTAACTCCTAAATACTCTACATAACCATTGTTAACCCATTCATCCATTTGTTCTTTTGAAATAGCTGTTTTGTTTACAGCATCTAAAGAACCTAAAAGTTGAAATTTTACATTTTTATATTTTTTTTGTAAATTTTTAGCTACCTCTACATACTCAGCTATACCTTTATCTAAAAGCATTCGAGCAATAAGTAAAAAACGAAAATTATCATCTTCTTTTTTATTTTCCACAGGTATAAATCTTCGAGTATCTATACCACTACCAGGTAAAAGACCACATAAAGCTAAACTCACAAGATTATTTTTTACAAAAAGATCTCTATCATCACTATTTTGAAAAAAAACTTTTGATGATGAAGATAGAGAAAATTTATATAAAAATTTCACGACTTTAGTAACTAAACTTTCTTGTATAAAAACAGTTCCAAGACCAGATATATTGTTAATAGTTTTTATACCTAACATTTTACAAGCTATATTTCCATATATATTTGGTTTAATAGTATAATTTAACACTATATTCGGTTTTATCTTTTTATATAATCTATAAAAGTCTAAAATAGTTTTCGTATCTTCTTTAGGGTTTGTACCTTTGTTGTTTATATAAATCTTATGATACTCAAACTCCTCACTTAGCTTATCGCTATACTCATCATAAGGGGCTACTAAAATCACTTCATAACCAGCTTTTTTAATGGCTCTTGCTAAATTTAATCTAAAATTATATATGTTCCATGAGGTATTTAATGATATTACAACTTTCATACTAAGTCTTTATAAATCACTTCATGCTTTTTAACTACGGAATCTATCGAATAAGTTTTTAGTATATCTTGAAAAAGAATTTTCCCTTTTTCTTCTGCCTCATTATAATTTTCTAAAACTTCTATCATATTTTTTTCAAAATTTTCAAGTTCTGATAAATAAGCATTTTTGTTATTTAACAATGATGGGATACTTCCAACTTTTGTAGAAACAATAGGTAAACAACTAGCTCCAGCTTCAAGTATAACAATAGGTAAACCTTCCCATAGTGATGGCATTACTAAACAATGTGCGTTATTAAGAAGTTTTGGGATATCATTTCTAAGACCTAATAATTTTACATTCGATTCTAAATTATAATGTTCTATCAAACTCTTTAATTCATCTTTTAGATACCCATTACCAACTATTTGTATCTCAAAATTATAGTTATTTTTTAACCGATTTGCTATTTCTATTAAAACTTTATGATTTTTTACAGTTTCAAGTCGTCCAATTGCTATAAAAGTAAATTTATTATTTTTAGGTAAATCTAAATCATACTTATCTATTTTTATACCATTGGGTATCACTTTAAAACTTTTTTTATAAAAGAATTTTAAAATACCTTTTGAAAAAACTATATCTATATCTCTAAAAGATTTTAAACTCCAAATAATATATTCTCTTAACTTTGAGCCAATATTTAAACTATGTGATGTGTAAACTACTTTTAAAAAAGGATTTTTTATCTTTAAAAGTGCTGACATTATCATAGAGTGGGTCATATGAGCATGAATTATTTTGATATCATTTTGCTTTATAATGTTATCTAAATATTTAAAAATTTCAATAAAATCTTTTAAAGAGTTATCTTTTTTTAATAAAATAGTATCAATACCATTATCTAAAAATTCTTCCAGCAGTTCATCTCTTTTAGACATACCAACTACAAAAGTATTAAACTCATCTTTTGAAGTATATTTAGCCAAATCAAGTACAACTTTTTCAGCTCCACCCATACCAAGACCAGTTATGAGTTGTAGGATATTTATTTTATTCATCACAATTATACAATGTCAATATATCAGTAGTTATTTGATTATATTCTTCTAAAATAGACAACTTATCATTTTCATTTATCCCTATTCTAGAACATTCAGCAACTCTTAAATTTATAAATCTATCTCTTAAAGTAGTATCAGACAATAATGGTATATTGTTTTCTAAAATAATATCTTTGTATCCATCTAAACAAGCTCTATAAAGATGAGAAACACCACTTGATATACTATCATCTACAATATATTTTACAAAATGAGACATATAATTATTAAACTCTATAAGCAACTCTTCGATAATAAATGCCTCTTTATATCTCATTACCAATGAGTATGTAATGTAAAATCTATCAAAATAATCACTTACATTATCATTAAATTTTGTAGATATATTGATATATGATATATCACCTAAATCGCAACAATTTTCATCTTGAAGTAAAAAAGGATATATACTATTAGAACAATTTACAAAATTATTTACAATGTTTGTAAGAGTATTGACTTTTTCCATCCAATCTTTTGAAGTTGTATTTTTTGACCTTAAAGTAGATAAAGTATCATAAAAAGCATAAATAACTTCAAAATTTCTACCTTCAAATAGTGCAAGTTGATTTTCATAATAAAAAAATCTACAATAATCTTTAAATACTCTTTTGAGCAAATTTTCTCTTGTATCTGACAATTAAATCTCCAAAAATCTTTTAAATAACTCTCTATGTTTCTTTGAATAATTTGTTTTTGCAGGTACAACAGAACCTTTTGCTGCACGAGAAGATAAAGAACAACTTCTAATTACTCCATCACTGCTTCTATATGGTTTATACTTATCTGTAATCTCTTTATCCATTAGTTTTAATTCTACCATTTCAATTCCTTTAAAATCATACACTTTATTTTATCTAAATTTTGATTATACTTCATTTAATTTTTGCTCCATTATTTGTGTAATATTACTAGCTACCTTATCCCATTTATAGTTTTGAGCCAACAAAACATTATTTTCAAATATAGCTTTTCTTAGAGTTATCTTGTTTTCTAATAAATTTATTTTTTCAATAAATTTATTTTTATTAAAGGTATCTATAATAAAACCATTTATATTTTCTTTTACAATATTTCCTAAACCACCTGCGTTTGAACTTACGATAGGCAATCCACAAGCCATAGCTTCTAGTGCTGATGTGGGAGTTCCTTCAGCAAAAGAGGTAAGTAAATAAACATCACTGTTTTGATAATATTTTTTAACTTCATCTGGAGTTTTAAATCCTACTAAATCTACATTTGAAATATTCTCTTGTTGTATTTTAGCTTCTAAAATATTTCTATGAGTTCCATCACCTACTATTATAAATCTAAAATCTTTTAACTCTTTTGCTATATCTATAATCAACTCTATATTTTTTTTTGGAAAAAGATTTGCTACTGTAACTATTGTAAAGATATCATTCTTAAAAATTTTATCAAACTCTTCAAAAAAAATCTCATTTATACCACTCGGCTGAACTATAACTTTTTTACCACTTAGTTTTTCAAGTTCATTAGCAGTATCATACCCAGTAGAAAATATCAGATCTACATCTTGAACCAATTTAGGTAACAGTTTTTGATGAGTATATTTAGGAGTTAATTGGTCATGTAAAGATAATACTACTATTTTAGCATTTGTAAGTTTTTTTAATATTCTTACAAAAAGTAAAGAACTCCAATCTCCGTGAATGTGGATGATGTCAAAATGTTCTTTTTTAAAAAATAGTTTTAAACTAATAAAACTATGAAATAAAATCATACCAATAAATTGTGGTTTTATTTTATGAAGCTTAACATTACATATTTTTTTATCATTATTTGATATATTTTCTCCATCATTATAAAAAACTTTTACAAAATGATTATTTTTTAATTGTATTTTTGTAAGATTAAAAATGTGTTTTTCCATACCACCTAAAAGAGGTGGAATAGTTATATATATTCTTAATATTTTCATTTTTTATGCTTAGCTTTATATATTATTTTGTATAAAAAATTAAACATATTATTCAATACTTTATATTTTATAGAGTTATAAATAGATAAATCTAGTTCTAAAATATTAACAAATTTATTATTATTTTTTTCTAAAAACTCTTTGCCATTTAATATAAACTTATTAAATTCTTTATCCGTAAAGGTATCAATATGAAAACAGAAAGTAAATACACCTGAAAATTTGATATCTCTAAATGCCCAAAATTGTTGAGGAATATACCAAATATTATCTTTAAAATATGGATACAAATAAAATCCATCTGTTATATTAATAATACCATTTTGGTATAAAACTTTTATAGTGATTTTATCAAAAGAATGTGCTGGAGCCATAAACATATTTGTTTTAATTCCATATTTCTTAAATATACCCAATGCTTTAACAATTTTATTATTTTGTTCTTCATATGATAAGCCTGAAAACTCACTATAATTATTAATATTCATTACTCCTGAATTTTGATTAGTATACTTATGTTCATAGCCATGCAATGATATTATATAGTTATTATTATTTTGTAGTTTTTTAATTTTGGACCAAAAAAAATCATCTTTTTTATCTATATTTAAACTTTCATCTAAATTATTTGGTATCACACCTAAGATAGGTTTTATATTATATTTATTTAATAATTCACATAATATATTAAACCTATTGTGATTCATTCTATCATGTATATCATCAAGTCTTATAATATAGCTAATCATTGATTAACCTTTTTATAAAATAGTATCTCTCTCTCTCTTAAAAATCCTATTTGTTTAGAAAATAATATATACTCATTATTTGTAATTAGCTCAATACTATGATTTGTATAATCATGAACATAATCAATTATAATATTTTTAACATCATGTTTGTTAAGAAATATATTCAATTCTTTACTAAAATCATCAAATTCCATACTATGTGTCCAATTTAATAAAATTAAATAATTAATTCTCTTGTCATTTATTTTAATATTACTTAATGTTCCAACATTAAATGATATATTTTGATTTTTATTAAGAAAATTCGCATATTTAATAACTTCTTTTGATAAGTCAAATCCATATCCTTTAACATTAACAATACTTCTTAATAATTCCCCATTACCACAACCAATATCTACTAATACCTTTTTCTCCTTATTTTCATTTAAATAATTTCTTACATATTTTAAATAAGGTCTTAAATACATTGTAGATAAATGCCAATTATCATAATTAAATTTTTTCATAAAAATATAATTACGAATGTAAATAATTAAACCAATAATAAAATTAATTATTCCTACTTCTTTAATTTTATAGATTAAACTATTCATTTCTTATCATCCTTTTTCTTAAATAATGCACATATACTATATTTTCTATTCTTTTTTTAAATATAAATTTTTTCTAAATAATCAAAGATTAAAAATACTTCAAGTAACCCTATGATTAAAAATAATGCCTCATCAAAGTTTCATAATTTGATTAATTTAATCATTATTATAATCCATTATTAAAATTTCATTTCTATATAATTCAAATACTTTATTCCATTCATATTTATTTATTGATACCCTATAGGCATTTTTTGCTAATTGTTCTCTCAATCTTTCATTTTCTAACATAAAATTTATTTTATTTAATAAATCTTCTTTATTATGCTTTTTATACATTAGACCTATATTTAAATTAGATATATCGGGGAAAAGACCAACATCAGAAGATATAATAGGCATTTGCATCGCCATAGCCTCAAGTATTGTTCTAGGCCCTGTTTCACTAATAGATGTTTGAATATATATATCAGAACTTATAATTAAATCAATCATATCTTTTTGCTCTATCCAATTAATAAGTTTTAATTTAAAATTATTATTCTCTTTATTACAACTATCTAAATACTGCTTTTTATCTGGACCACCTCCAATAAGTGTCAATTCTATATTTAAATTTAAAAATTGTAAAGTATTTATCAGAAACTTATAATCTTTTTCCCATACAAATCTACCTACAGATATTATTTTAATTGTATCATTTAACTTAAATCTTTGTTTTTGCTTATTAAAAATAGAATGTTTAACTCTATGTTGAATAAATACACCATTAAAAAAATTATTCTTTTCTAAAAAATATTTTAAATACATATTTGGGTATCTTATTTTTGTTGAATTTCTAAATACATAATTTTGTATATATTTTAAGCTACCAAATAATGTATTTTTTTCATCCCAACGAATATAATCTAAACCATTTATCTCTACCATCAAAGGTATTTTAAAAACTTTACTTGCTAATACAGCACTAAATCCACCAACTATTGGGCATTGAGAAAGAAGATGAGTTATTTTATATTTTTTTATTATGTAGAACATCCAAAAAGATGTAAAAAAGAATGTTTTTGATTTTTTAGTTATTTTTGGCACTAAATGTAAATATATATTATCCTCTTTTGAAAATACATATTTATTATCTTCGCTTCTAGCCAATATGTGATACTCATCAAAACCTTTTGATAACTCTTTCCATATATTTTTTGTATGGTGGTGTTTACCATCTAAAGGTGGATATGTATTTGCACTTATATGAAGTAATTTAGTCATTTTATTCCTACATTAAATAATATTATAAGCTATACAAAGAAATAATGAATAGTATTACTTTGATAAATCATTTTTTAAAATTAGAGTATCCATATATTCATATTCTAAATTACCTTCCACAAAATATTTATGTCAATATACCTATATTATATAGTTTAGCTTGTTTAATAAAATTATTCTATGATATCTAAATTCCACTTTAAATACTATTAAATATACTTTCCATTTTTTTAGCAATAACTTTTACATCATATTCCTCTAACGCTTTCTTATAAGCATTATTAGCTAATTTTGCAGAAATATCAGAGTTGATCATTAAATAAAATAACTTTTCAGCTATATCTTGATAATTATCCCTTTTAACTAATAATCCATTTTTATTATTTTCTATAATTTCAGGAATACCTCCAACATTTGAAGCTAAAATTGGTTTTTTTGCAGCAGAAGCTTCAACAAATACTCTTCCAAATCCTTCATATTCAGGTAATACACAAAATATATCACACCCTTGATAATAAAGTGGTGCTTCGCTAGAAGGTATTGCACCAGTAAAAATAGCATATTTATTTAAATTATCTTTTTCTAAAATTTGTTTAAACAACTCTATTTCTCCATTTGCACTAGGACCACAAAACAATATTACGAATTTTTTTGTTTTTTTACTTAAATATTTAATAGAATTTACTAAATTTATAGCACCTTTTCTAAAACTTAATGATGAAAAATATAATATTATATTAATATCATTAGATAAATTATATTTTTTTCGAATTTCTAAAGAAGCTTCTTTACTGTCAATTTGACTATATCTTTCCATATTTACAGAATTTGCTAATTTTCGAAATTTATTATTATTCGTATTAAATCTTTTATTATCATTTATTTGGCAATAATTAGTACAGGTTAGTATAATATCTGTTTTATTCTGGATATACTTTTGAATAAAGAAATTAAATTTACTTTTTAATAATTTAACTTCAGGAATCCAATCAGAACAAATCCAGTATATATGCTTTAGATTATACTGATTTTTGAAATAGAGTGCAGGAATAGTCATAAACGGTATTATATGTGAATATATCAAATCAAAATTATATTTTAAATGTAATTTTTTAATAATTTGATAAATTTCAAAAGGAAATAAAAACTTCCTTATCCCTTTCTTTTGAGTAAGTTTTATTACTTTAACATAACCATTATTTTTGCATTCATAATTATCTTGTGCAGAAGTACTGTTCGTATCCCTGCTTATCACAACTACTTGATGACCTAAATTTGCTAATTCTACAAATGTTTCTGATAATGGACCAAATAAATTATGTTCTTTAAGTCCAAATCCTATTGATAATACTAAAATTTTCATATTTTACCTTTTTTGTTTAATACCATATTTTTTTATATATTTAATTTGTTCTTCTATTTTTGTATTATCATTAAACTCAAAAAATAATCCTATAAGAAAATTTAAAATAATTTTAAAAACTAAACTTTTTTTATATTTAAGATTATATTTAAATCCTTGTAGTATATGCCTTAGATTGATAATATCTTTCTTTATAGTTTTAAAAGAAACTTTTTTTACCTTAGGATAAGATAATACAATCTTATATAATTTTGATATATCTAATATATATCTATATTTTTCATCCACATACGCTATCAATAGATTATTAATCAAACCATGATAAAAATTTGTATTCATACCTTTAGATAATGTTATTAAACAAATTGATTCATTATCTTTTAATATATTGTAGTATTTTGTAGAAGTTAAATCTTTATTTAATAATTTTTTATCATTATTTACTATTTTATTTACTCTAGTAATCCAAAATAAATCAGAATTTTCAATAAATCTACACATATAATTTGGTATATCATTTAGGTTTTGTTTTAAACCATCTTCAAAAATTAAATTATTGATATTCTTTTCTATACTTTCTAAGATATTAAAATCAACTTTTTTATATTCTTGTAAAAAGTTGATTATATAATAATCAAAAGCTGAACTATCTATCTCATAATATGTATTAAAAAACCATCGTTTAGTTTCTAATCCCAAAGGCTTAATACCCCCTCCTATAATATTTATATCAATGATAGGCTTTATACCATTAAATAAAATATTATTATATTTATCAAGTTCATCAATACATTCTAAACAATAAATCATATAAGTCAATAATCTACTTTGATAATATTGAGAATATTGCCCTTCCACTTGTGAAGATTCTCTATTAGCTACATATGGAAACAAACCGTCTTTATCTTGATACTGTATAATATTATCTATAGCTAATATTATATGTTCTTTTATATTTTTATCTTTTGTAAGTTTATAAAATGTTGCAATTCCAGTAAGTCCCCATAACCTTTGATTTAAAGCATCTTTTGTTAAAGTCGCATTTGTTAAATATTCTGTTATATGATTATTCAATTTAATTTGCCAGAAGGACTTTTCCTCAATATTAATATTTAAATTGTCACATGTATATAAAAAATGTGATATCATATCTAAACAGATGCCACTTTCTATAACTGTACTAGTTTGATTATTTAAACTATGCCTTCCTGGCATAAAAACTAATTTATTATGAATGGGATCTTCTTGTAGTTTTGACATAGTAGTTTTAACTAAACCATAAGCCATATCAAAATATTTTTTATCTTTTGTTTCATCAAATAAATACAACCATATACCTATAGTATAAGCATTTCTACCTGTATGTTCAATATGACAAGTTTCACAATATATATCATTATTTTTATATCTTTTTTCAAAAAAATTTGATATATTTTTAATTTTCTCTATATTCAATCTCGTTCCCCTATCTTTTTAGCAGGAATACCCGCATATATTATATTTTCATCACAATCTTTAGTCACAATACTTCCGTAAGCAATAGCACAATTATCTCCAAGAATTACTCCACCCATTATGCCAACTCTACTAAAAAGCATCACATTATTACCTATGATAGTTTCTTGAAATACTTCTTTAGATTTATTTACTAAAATATCTTTTTTACTTATATCATGATAGTGTGAAAATATATCATTATCTCTACCTATATGTGAATTTTTACCTATAACTACTTTTCCACTTCCATCTATTTTGGTATTAGCCAAAATTAGTGTATTTTCACCAATAGTTATATTTCCACCTATAACACAATTTTCTTTTATATTGACATTTTTTTCTATTTTTATTTTAGAATGTCTACTTATTTTTACATTTGTATATATTCTTATATTGCCAGACATCTTCATATTTGGTAATAAATTTAATATTTTAGCTCTAAATTTTGTTATAAAAATAAACCATCTATTTATCATATAAATATCTGGTAATTTTGATGAAAAAATGTATACTAAGTAGATTAATTTATTTTTCATTACTATTTCCTATTAGATTATTATTATATTTTAATAACAATTTCAATTGCTCAATCGCAATTTCATTTAATCTGACTACTCTTTTTTCAGGTGATATATCTTGTTTTATAAATTCAGCATTTAATGATTCTAAATTTGCTAAAACTACAAGCTGTTCAACAGAAGAATAATCTCTTATATTTCCTTTTAATGTAGGATTATTTTCTTTCCATTGTTGTGCTGAAATTCCATATAGTGCTATATTTAGTAAATCTGCTTCAGAAGCATAAATAAATTTTATTTTATCTTTTTTTATATTTTGTGGAATTAAGTTATTTTTAATAGCATCTGTATGAATATGATAATTCATTTTTACAATTGTTCTTTTTATATCCCAACCAAGCTTCTCTTTTTCAATTTCATTATTTTTCAATCGTTGAAACTCTTTGATAAGAAAAAGTTTAAATTCTGGGCTAATCCAACTAGCAAATTCAAAAGCTATATCTTTATGTGCATAAGTTCCACCATATCGACCTGCTTTACTTACAATACCTATAGCATTTGTTTCACTTATCCACTGTTTTGGTGTCAAAATAAAACTATTTACTCCTGCTTTATTTTTAATTCCATCGAATTCGATGGAATTAAAATCTTTATTATTTATTCTTTCCCAAAGTCCCAAAAAATTAATTGTATCTTTAGATCTCATCCAGTTTTGCAGTATATAATCACTTCTTTTACTATCTTTATATCTAGCTATATCTGTCAAAGAAAGATAGTCTTCTTGATTAAATTGATTTATTTTCACACTTGTATCTTGCACTAAGATTTTATTTTTCATTTTTATATCCTAAAATTTGTTGTTGTAGTTCTTCTTTTGTTGGTAAATTGTCTTCTAACTCTTTTGGTAATCTATCTTTTAGGTTATATGTAGCTACTCCCATAGCTTGTGATGTATTTAAAAGTGAGTATTCTACTTCTATGCTATCTTTATCGGTACACAAAATTATACCTATTGCTGGATTTTCATGAGGCATTTTTACCTTATCATTTAAGATATTTAGATAAAAATTCATCTTTCCAGCATACTCAGGTTTAAACTTACCCACTTTTAGCTCTATAGCTATAAGGGCATTTAACTTTCGATGAAA
>Ga0256824_10000771_pt1 | contig 12498 bp, 10 predicted proteins | sample CV67metaG_FD_191570 | JGI IMG/M metagenome (GOLD analysis project Ga0256824, IMG submission 191570) | Hydrothermal vent microbial communities from East Pacific Rise, Pacific Ocean - CV67 | ecosystem: Environmental > Aquatic > Marine > Hydrothermal vents | place: Pacific Ocean: East Pacific Rise...
TTTCTGGAAACTGATGTGACCCATAATTGTTTGAACAATTTGAAATTTTTACTGGAAATTTATACGTATGAAAATAAGCACGCACTAAATGATCTGAACTTGCTTTTGAAGCAGAGTAGGGACTACGTGGGTCGTAAGCCGTGTCTTCTAAAAAGAAACCTTCTTTTCCTAAAGAACCATACACTTCATCAGTAGAAATATGATAAAAAATATGATTATCAAATGTTTTCCAATGTTTTCTTGCTACTTCTAATAAATTAGCTGTTCCAACTATATTCGTTAAAATAAAATCCATTGGACCTGAAATTGACCTATCCACATGAGATTCTGCTGCCAAATGAATAACATCTGTAATTTTGTAATCAATAAATAATTGTTCTAAAAAGTCTTTGTCTTGAATATCTCCTTTAACAAATTTGTAGTTAGGTAAATTTTCAAAATCAGTTAAATTAGCCAAATTACCAGCGTAAGTTAATTTATCTAAATTAATAATATTATAATCAGAATATTTATTTACAAATAAACGTAACACATGCGACCCAATAAACCCGGCTCCTCCTGTTATTAATATATTCTTTTTCATAATTATTTAAATAACTAACCGTCAATTTCGGTACATTTTTATGTTCAATCTGTTGATTGAAAATAAAAACACTCAATTTGACTATCATTTTCTACAAACTGAAAATTTTATTCAATAAGCCCTGTGCTACTACAGGTGGGTAGCGGTCTAAAACCCAACCTCTTTTTAAACCCAACACTTCAGTCTTATGTCCTAAAGAGACCAGTACTTCAAGTCCTTAATTTCGTCTTTATATATTCCTTTTAAGTCAACAAATACACCTTTTCCATCTTTTAAAATCGCTTTAAAATCAGCTTCTGATTTACCACAATATTCTTCATGATTTACAGCTACAATAATTGCATCATAATCATCAGCCATTTTATCAACTAATCCAAAACCATATTCTTTTTTAAGAGCGTCAGAATCTGCAAATGCATCAATTACTTCAACATTACAAGAAAAAGATTGTAATTCAGTAATCACATCAACCACTTTTGAATTTCTAATGTCAGACACGTTTTCTTTAAAGGTAGCTCCCATTACTAAAACTTTTGATTCCATTGGGTTTTTACCTTGTGCAATCATCATTTTAACAGTTTGTTTACCTACATAAAATCCCATTGAATCGTTTACATAACGACCAGAGTTAATAATTTTAGCATGGTAACCAACTTGCTTTGCTTTGTGAGTTAAATAGTAAGGGTCAACACCAATACAATGTCCACCAACTAAACCTGGCTTGAAATTTAAGAAATTCCATTTTGTACCAGCAGCTTCTAAAACATCATATGTATTTATACCTAATTTATTAAAAATAATTGATAATTCATTAATCAAAGCAATGTTTACATCACGTTGTGTGTTTTCAATAATTTTTGCAGCTTCAGCTACTTTAATGCTTGATGCTCTATGAACCCCTGCCGCAACAACTAATTCATAAACCTTAGCAATAATATCAGCAGATTCTACTGTATCTCCAGACGCTACTTTTACAATACTTGATAAAGTATGCACTTTGTCTCCTGGATTAATTCTTTCAGGTGAATACCCTACGTTAAAATCAGTTTTCCATGTCAAACCAGATTCTGCTTCTAAAACAGGAATACAATCTTCTTCAGTACAACCAGGGTAAACAGTAGATTCAAAAACAATATAATCGCCTTTTGAAATTACTTTTCCTACCGTTCCTGATGCCCCTAAAAGTGGTCTTAAGTCAGGTAAACGTGCTTCATCAATTGGAGTTGGTACGGCAACAATATAAAAATCACATTTTTTTAAATCATCAATGTTTGCCGAAAATTCAATATCTGCACCTTCAAAATCAGAAGCTTCTAACTCTTCAGATGGGTCAATATTGTTTTTCATCATTTCAACACGTTCTGCATTGATATCAAATCCAACAACTTTAATTTGTTTTGCAAATTCTAAGGCTATTGGCAAACCAACATACCCTAATCCTATAACTGCTAATGTTGCTTCTTTGGCAACTAATTTATCGTAAATATTCATCTTGTACTCTAATTTTTATTTTGAAAAGTTCTCATCACGAACTTCATAAATTCTTTCTATAATATCAACTACCTTTAATCCTTCTAAAGCATTTGTTGTAGCAGTTGTTCTACCTTTTAAAGTGTCTACTACATTTTCAATCACATAATGGTGATTAGCTGCAGAACCTTTATATTGTCCATAATCATTTGGTGGATTTGATTCAGCCAATGTTGGCATTTCATATCCATCAATATGACAATATTCAACTTCATTCATATATTGACCACCAACTTTTACACTGCCTTTACTACCAATAATAGTAATTGAACTTTCTAAGTTTTGTCCCCAAACAGCAGTTGAATAATTTAATGTTCCCATTCCACCATCTAAAAAATCAAAAGATACAAATCCAGAATCTTCAAATGTAGTTGAATCTTTATGAGTGAAATCACCAAATTTACCTTGTATGTTTTTAATATCTCCAAATAACCAATACATGATATCAATAAAATGAGAAAATTGAGTAAATAAAGTTCCACCATCTAAATCAGACGTTCCTTTCCATCCACCAGCTTTATAATATCTTGAATCACGATTCCAATAACAATTCACTTGAACCATAAATGTATCACCAATAATATTATTTTCAACAATGTCCTTCAACCACATTGATGGTGGTGAATATCTATTTTGCATTACAGCGAAAACATGTTGATGATTTCTTAGGGCTTTATAAATAACACTTTCACACTTCGCTTTTGATAAACCGATTGGTTTTTCAACAACAATGTGTTTTTTATTATCTAATGCTGCAATTGCTTGGTCAGAATGTAAACCGTTAGGCGTACAAATATTTGCGACATCAAAATCAAGATTTGCTTCTAATAGTTCTTCAATTGAACTATAAAATGGTATACCTTCAAAATTTTCTAATCCTAATTCAGATTTTGGTCTAATGTCACAAAGTGCCACCAGTTCAGATTCTGGATTATTTAATGCCATAGTTGCGTGACGTTTACCTATGTGTCCACATCCTATGATTACAAATTTTACGTTATCAGATTCGTTTATTAATCCCATTATTTTGTTCTTTTTACTGTATTGTTTTCTAACTTATATTCTTGTTTACTTTCTTCACAAATAGCATATCCATTGATGTCAAAAATTAACTTATGTCCGTATTCGCCAACCCAACCAATTTGCTTAGATGGGTTACCAACTACGAGTGCAAAATTAGGAATATCTTTTGTAACTACCGCACCTGCACCAATAAAAGCATATTCACCAATGTCATTTCCACAAACTATTGTTGCATTTGCACCAATTGAAGCACCAATTTTTACGGTAGTTTTAGCGTATTGGTTACGTCTATTTATAGCTGATCTTGGATTAATTACATTTGTAAATACCATTGATGGTCCTAAAAATACATCATCTTCACAAATAACGCCAGTATAAATGGATACATTATTTTGGATTTTAACATTGTTACCTAAAATAACTTCTGGTGAAATCACTACATTTTGACCTAAATTACAGCCTTTTCCCATTGTGCAGTTAGACATGACATGTGAGAAGTGCCAAATTTTGGTTCCTTCACCAATGTTACAATTGTCATCAATTACTGCGGTTTCGTGTGCGAAATAATTACTCATTTTTTTGATTATATTAAAATCCAATGTCAAAGATAATAAAAAAAAAGGCTTTATAAAAATGTTTAGCAGTTACATGATTTTTATCAATTAAATGAAAAGCATTTGTCAAAGTTTTCTTTCTTTATTTATATTATTTTTGATGTTTATTTAGAACTATGAAAAGTATTTTAGTAGTATCATTTTTGTTGGGTGTTTTATCTTGTGAACAGATTGAAATTGAACAGATTGAAAAAGAAAATCTTGAATATAGATTAGATATAACTAAAGCTTTAGATAAAATTAAATCTTTTACTAATGAAGATAGTTTAAAAATTAAATCTTTTGAATTACTGAGGAGACACCCTAATAACCAAGCTAAAATTAGCGAACAAATTGCACATGTCTTTTATGTTAAAGGTAACTTATATTTAACAAAATTGTTTTTTAAAAAATCTGCTGATAGTTATTTAGCCTTAAATGACAAGTTAAAGTATGCAGAACAGTTAACAAATGTTGGTGTTGTGAATGAGTTGACAGGAGATAATCCAAAGGCAATTAAAAATTATCATAAAGCACTAACTGTTTTTAATGAATTTAATGAAGAATTAAAATGTTCTTATGTCTACAATAATTTAGGAATAGTGTATCAAAAATTTGGAGATTTTGAAAACTCTATGCTTAACTATAAAAAATCATTAGCCATTTGTTTAAAGTTAGATGAAAGACAAAAGTTGATTTCAAAATATAATAATATTGGGTCATTATTTGAAAAAATAGATGGGAATATAGATTCATCATTATTTTATTATTTAAAAGCAAATGAGATAAGTACAGAATTAAATAGTTTGAAAGTTAAGGTAGTTATAGAAGCTAATATAGCTAATATTTATATTAATAAAGGTGAACTTAATAAAGCAGATTCTTTGTTAGATAAAGTATATAAAGATAGTGAAGATGCTGATTTTAACTTAAATACAATTAATAAATTTAAAGCTGAATTACTATTGAAACAAAGTAAGTTTTTTGAATCTGAAGAATTAGCAAAGCGAGTCATTTTTGATGCTAAAAGTCAAAATTATAAAGATGATGAAATGTATGCGACTAAAATATTAATAGATAATTATGTTGAACAACGTAAATTTAAAGAAGCTTATAATACATTGAGTGATTATTTAATTTTAAAAGACGAAATAATTGGACTTGAACAAAAAAATGAAGTAGAGAGATTAAATGTGAAATTTGCTGTTCAAGAAAAAGACAGTCACATTAAATTATTGGAAATTAAAGAAGAAAACTCAAAAAAAAGGAATCTAATTTTTTATATAATTATTACTGTTATAATTTCATTTTTACTGACCTTATTATATGTTTTAAATTTACAGAAAAAACATTCGATTTTTAAAATTAAAATGATGCAGAATGATATAACAAGATATATTAAACAGATACATAATTTTGAAGAAGAATTACACGAACAAGAGTTGACACATCATGAATTATTTCTCCAAAAAATAAAACAATTTGATTTAACTGAGCGAGAAGAGGAAGTATTATTACAGATTTCTAACGGCTTAAAAAATACCGAAATTGCAGAGATTATGTATGTGTCAATAAATACGATTAAAACTCATATAAAAAATATTTTTGTAAAACTTGATGTTAGAAATAGAATAGAAGCAACAAATAAAGCAAAAGTTGGATAATTCCTTTACTATTTGGTAATATCATACTTTAGGGTGATAAAAAAAATAGGTTTCTAAAGTAATTTTGTCAAAGGATTTTATGTTTAAATTCTTAACACAAATTATTATGAAAAAAATACAAATATTAGCAGTTTCGGCAATTTTATTATTCTCCGTTTCGTGTAAAAAAAATGGGTGTATGGATCCATTAGCAAATAATTATTCTGCTGAAGCGGAAAAAGATAATGGGACTTGTGATTTTTCAGGGAATGACATAACTGAAGATATTATTGTGAATACAACTTGGGTTGCAGGTAAAGCATACATCATAAAAAATGACATAAGTATTCATGAAGACGCAGTGCTAACAATTGAGCCAGGTGTGATTGTGAAATTTGAAGAATACGCCTCTTTAGATGTGGCTTATGGTAACGGATTTGGAACTGTTAAAGCTGTAGGTACAATAGATAAACCAATAATATTTACATCTAATTCTATTGCTAAAGAAAATGGTCAATGGGATGGTGTGATTTTGTATGATGGCGCTACAGATGCGAATGAGTTTGTATATTGTACTTTTGAATATGGAGGTGATAATCACCCTTTATTTAGTGCAAGAGGTTGTAACGTCCGTTTTGATTATTGTACAGTAAAAAATAGTTCGTCTTTAGGTGTGGAAATGGATAATGGTGCAGGGTTTACTTCTTTCGTTGGGAATTCATTTAATGGTAATACTGAAGGTCCAATAAGTTTATTTGCAAACTATGTTCATACGCTTGGTACATTAAATAATTTTAGTACTGGAAGTTATGTAAGAATTAATTCAGATCATATTGAAACGAGTGGTACTATTACATGGCAAAAACAAAATGTTCCTTTTTATATTACGGGGGGACTTGAATTAGGGTCTTCTTTAGGTACAAAATTAATTTTACAACCTGGTTCAATTTTGAAATTTGATGATGATATTCTTTTTGATGTAGGGTATTATGAAAAAGGAATTTTAGAAGCTATAGGCACAGCAGCTAACCCAATAACTTTTACATCTTATTCTCAATTTCCATCAAAAGGTGATTGGAGAGGTATTGACTTTTCATCTGAAACAGGGAATGGAAGTAAACTTGAATTTTGCAATATTGAATATGGCGGAGCTAATCATGGTAATGTTTCTATGAGTTTAGGAGGCTCAAACCCAGTAATAGTTGATGTTGTAAATTGTAATCTTACTAATTCATTACATTATGGTATTTACAAAGATAATTTATCAACAGTTCCTAATATAGCTGGGACAGTGTTTTCGGGAAACACTGATGGAGATAAAAATTGGTAAAAAGAGTATTTACTATTATCCCTATATAATTGTATATTTATGCCTTTTATAAAAAAAACGCCTTCAAGAAATTGAAGACGTTTTTTTGTTATAAGAGAAATATTTATTTTACGTATTTATCAAAGTTATTATGTTCTTTTTTATTTAACTCTTCAGTACTCAAAGATTTAAAATATGCATAGGTCCTTTTCAGACCTTCAGCTCTATCAATTTTTGGTTCCCAACCTAAAATTTTAATTGCTTTAGTGATATCTGGTTGACGTTGCTTTGGGTCATTAACTGGTAAGTCTTGATAGATAACTTTTTGATCTGTTCCTGTTAATTTAATAATTTCTTCAGCAAAATCACCAATACTTATCTCGTCAGGATTCCCAACGTTTACAGGTTGATTATAGTCTGAATGTAGTAATCTATAAATACCTTCAACTAAATCGTCAACATAACAAAATGAACGTGTTTGAGAGCCATCACCAAAAATAGTTAAATCTTCACCACGTAATGCTTGACCAATAAATGCTGGTAAAACTCTACCGTCATTTAATCTCATTCTTGGTCCGTAAGTATTAAAAATTCTAATAATCTTAGTATCTAACCCATGATAAGTATGGTAAGCCATAGTGATAGCTTCTTGAAAACGTTTAGCTTCATCATATACACCTCTTGGTCCAATTGGATTTACATGACCCCAATATTCTTCTGTTTGAGGATGTACTTCAGGATCACCATAAACTTCACTTGTAGAAGCAATCATTAATCTTGCACCTTTTGCTTTGGCTAGTCCTAAACAATTATGAATACCCAAAGATCCAACTTTTAAAGTTTGAATAGGAATTTTTAAATAATCAATAGGACTTGCAGGTGATGCAAAATGTAAAATATAATCTAAATCCCCAGGTACATGAATAAATGTACTTACGTCTTGGTTGTAAAATTCGAAATTTTCTAATGGGAATAAATGTTCAATATTTTTTAAACGTCCAGTTATTAAATTATCCATAGCTATAACATGATAATCTTCTTTTATGAATCTATCACATAAATGAGAACCTAAAAATCCTGCTGCACCTGTAATTAATATTCTTTTTCTATTGTTCATTTTTCTTAATGTTTCAGTTGCACGATATTTTCGTACAACTAATAATTTTAATATTTTTGTTCTTCTATTTCAAACTTATAAATACTAAATAAGTAACAAGAAATAATAAAGTTAAAAGTATTTTTTTTTCACTTCATCATTGTTTATTCTTTAACCTAATACAGTTCTCCTACCAATACTTTCATAGTAAAATCCTTTTCCTTCCATGTCTTCAAGATTGTAAAGGTTTCTACCGTCAAATATTTTTGGAGATTTTAAATTTGCTTTTATTCTAGTAAAGTCAGGGTTTCTAAATGCTCCCCATTCTGTTACTATTAAAAGTGCATCAACATTATTAATACATTCATATTGATTATCAATAAATGTAATTTTGTCGTTATAAATTGATTTTACATTGTCAATCGCTTCAGGGTCGTAAGCAATAATTTTTGCACCTAAGCTTAATAATTTGTCTATAATATACAAAGCAGGTGCTTCTCTAATGTCATCTGTGTCAGGTTTGAATGCTAATCCCCACATGGCAAAAGTTAATCCTGTTAAATCTCCGTAGTGATTTACTAATTTATCAACTAATTTTACTTTTTGAATATCATTAACTCTTAATACAGCATTAATAATTTCAAAATCAAAGTTTTGTTCTCTTCCAGATTTAACTAAAGCTTGAACATCTTTAGGGAAACAACTTCCTCCAAATCCAATACCTGGGAATAAAAAGCGTTTACCAATTCTATCATCCGAACCTATACCTATTCTTACATCATCAACATTTGCACCCACCAACTCACAAAAATTAGCGATTTCGTTCATGAATGTAATCTTTGTAGCTAAAAAAGCATTGGCAGCATATTTAGTTAGTTCTGCCGACTTTTCATCCATAAATAAAATTGGATTTCCTTGTCTTACAAATGGTCTGTATAATTCTGTTAATATTTTTTTTGCTCTGTCAGATTCTGTACCAATTACAACTCTATCAGGTTTCATAAAATCATCAATCGCAAAGCCTTCTCTTAAAAATTCAGGGTTTGATACAATGTCAAAATCAACGGTAGCGTTTTTAGCAACAGCTGCATGAACTTTTTCTGCTGTCCCAACAGGAACTGTAGATTTATCAATAATTACTTTGTAATCTGTGATTATTTTACCTAATTCTTCTCCTACGCCTAAAACGTAAGACAAATCAGCAGAGCCATCAGCCCCTGGAGGTGTAGGTAAAGCTAAAAATATAATATCAGCCTTGTCAACTGCATCTTTTAAATTAGTAGTAAAAGATAAACGTCCTTCTTTAATGTTTCTATCAAACAAAACATCTAAACCTGGTTCATAAATTGGAACTATGCCATTTTTCATTTTATTGACTTTGTTTTCGTCAATGTCAACGCAAATAACATTATTACCTGTTTCAGCAAAACAAGTTCCTGTAACTAAACCAACGTAACCTGTACCAACTACTGCAATATTTTTCATCTAAATTATTTAGTTAAATATTCTTTTAGAGACTCTGTGATATAAGCTAATTGCTCATTATCTAATTCTGTATGCATTGGTAATGATAATACACATTTACATAACTCATTTGTTACTTTAAAGTCATCATGATTATATTTGTCTGCATCATACGCTTTTTGAGTATGTAAAGGCATTGGGTAATAAATCATGGCAGGGATACCTTTCTCGTTCATGAATTTTTGAGCCTCAAATTGGTTAATTCCATCAATTTTCAAAGTGTATTGGTGAAAAACATGAGTTGAAAAATCTGAAATTGTTGGAACTTCCACTCCATCAATTTGACTAAAGAAATCAGAATAATACTTTGCAGCTCTTTGTCTGTTTTCAATGTAGGAATCTAATTGTCTTAATTTAACTCTTAATACAGCAGCTTGCATAGAATCTAATCTAGAATTTACACCAACTCTGTCATAATAATAACGGTCACCCATTCCATGATTTACAATTGAGCGTAAAATCACAGCCAATTCATCATCATTTGTAAAAATTGCACCACCATCACCAAAACAACCTAAGTTTTTTGAAGGGAAGAATGATGTTGTACCAATTTGTCCAATACAACCTGCACTTTTTGTTGAACCATCTTTTGATGTGTACTTTGCTCCAATTCCTTGTGCAGTATCTTCAACTACAAAAATATTATGTTTCGCGGCAACTTCCATTACAGCATCCATATTTGAACATTGACCAAATAAATGAACAGGAATAATAGCTTTAGTTTTAGGTGTAATTGCTTTTTCTAAAGATTCCATTGAAATATTAAATGTATCTCTATCTACATCAACTAAGACAGCAGTTAAGTTTAAAAGTTTAACAACTTCAACAGTAGCAGCAAAAGTAAAGTCAGATGTAATTACTTCATCACCTGGTTTTAAACCTAATGCCATTAATGCAATTTGTAAAGCATCAGTTCCGTTAGCACAAGGAATAACGTGTTTGACATCTAAATAAGTTTCTAATTCAGATTGAAAAGCTTTAACTTCAGGTCCGTTTATATAGGACGCTGAGTTCATTACACCACTAATTGCTGTGTCAATTTCTGGCTTGATTTTCTCGTACTGAGAAACCAAATCTACCATTTGTATTTTCTTCATTTCTTGTTAATTTTAATTAACTTAACGTATATTGTTGCGAATATAACCAATATTCAGTTAAATTTGACGTTTACAATTGATACAAACTAAAAAATATGAAAAATAGTATTTTCCTTCTCTTATTTATGTTAAGTTTTTCTGCTTTTTCCCAAAGGGATTTAAAAACAAAGTCTATGTTTACTTCAATTTTTGGTTTGAATTATAAAGCCAATTTTGCGGGAGGAGACTTTGCTAAACGGTGGGGGTTTACAAATACAATTGGTGGGAATGCTGACTTTAAATTAAAAAATGGATTAACTTTTGGTGTAGATGGAGGATTTATGTTTGGAAGTCAATTTAAACAATTAGAAATTTTTGATAATGTTGTAAATTCATTTGGTACAATAACATCTCAAGGTGGTACAACTGCGATTGTACTATTTTTAATGAGGGGATGGAATGTAAATACAACTGTAGGTTATGTCTTTAATCAGTTAGGACATAATGCAAATTCAGGGTTATGGATTAACGCTGGTGTTGGTTTTTTATCACATAAAATTAGAGTTGAAACTCAAGAAGATCAAGTCGTAAATTTAGAAGGAGATTACTTAAAAGGATACGATCATTTAACAATGGGGTTTAATACGAAACAATTTGTAGGCTATTTATTTCAACACGACAAACGATTTTTAAACTTTTATATTGGTGTTGAATTTATTCAAGGATTTACAAGAAATATAAGGAATTATAATTTTCATACAAAAGGACCTGAGAATGAATTGCAATTAGACATGATTAATAGTGTGAAAGTAGGATGGATGATTCCAATTTATAAAAGACAAGTTCAAGATTTTTATATTGATTAATGAAGTTCTTTTATCAAATAGCGACTGAATTGTATTTTTTGATTGTCAGAATCGTTGCATTATGGAACCCTAAAGCTAAGTTATTTATAGAGGGTAGAAAAGAAGCGATTGAAAAATTAAAATCATTTTTACCAAACGAAAATACGTATTGGTTTCACTGTGCAAGTTTAGGAGAGTTTGAACAAGCAAGACCATTGATTGAATCCATAAAAATAAAGGATAATAACTGTAAAATAGTAATTACTTTTTTTTCACCATCAGGCTATGAAATTAGAAAAAATTATGAATTGGCTGATTTGATTTTGTATTTACCAAAAGATTCAAAATCAAATGCTAATTTATTATTAAATTCAATACAACCTACAAAAATATTCTTTATAAAATATGAATTTTGGGCAAACTACTTATTGGAAGCCAATCGAAGAAAAATTCCAACTTATTTAGTATCTGGAGTGTTCAGAAAAAATCAATTATTTTTTAAATGGTATGGTGGGTTTATGCGTTCAATATTAACCTCATTTACAGATATTTATTTACAGAACCAAGAGTCTCAAGATTTATTAAATTTGATTAATGTTAATTCTATTGTTACAGGTGACACACGTTTTGATAGAGTAATGCAAAATGCTGAAAAAGTTAAAAAATTCCCTTTAATTGAAGAATTTGTAAGCCAAACAAATTGTGTTGTGATAGGCTCATGTTGGGCAGAGGATGAAGCAATAATTTTCCCAACCTTAAATAAATCTAAAAATTTAAAAATAATTATCGCACCACATGAAATTAATGAATCGCATTTAAAATCAATTGAATCGGCTTTGTTAAAAAAATCGATTAGATATTCAAAATTAATTGAAATAAATGAAAGCACTGATTCAAAAACTATCGAGCCAATAGGTATCGGGTTTGATGTGTTGATTATTGATAATATAGGTATGTTAATGCATTTGTATCAATATGCAAACATAGCCTATGTAGGGGGAGCGTTTGGAAAAGGGCTTCATAATATTTTAGAACCAGCAAGTTTTGGAGTGCCAGTGATATTTGGTAATAACTACTCAAAGTTTCCTGAAGCGTATCAGTTTTTAGACAATCAAGTTGGCTTTTGTATCCATGATGAAAATGAATTTGAAATTATTTTTAATCAACTTTTTAAATCAAATTATTCTGCTAATGTGTTGAGCTTTATGAATTCACAAAAAGGTGCTACAGAAATGATTTTGAATGATATTTTTTAAATCAATAATTAAGTAACATT
>Ga0256824_10000772_pt1 | contig 12482 bp, 4 predicted proteins | sample CV67metaG_FD_191570 | JGI IMG/M metagenome (GOLD analysis project Ga0256824, IMG submission 191570) | Hydrothermal vent microbial communities from East Pacific Rise, Pacific Ocean - CV67 | ecosystem: Environmental > Aquatic > Marine > Hydrothermal vents | place: Pacific Ocean: East Pacific Rise...
CTACTGTAAACTGAAGATAAGCCTTGGTTATGGTTGCACTTTTGGGTATCGCAAGATTCTGAAATCTCAATCCAATTACTTGGTCTACACCCTTATCATTGACAAGTTCTAAATCTGAACTTTCTAAATAAACGCTCTCACCTTTCTCTTCGGCATCATCCGATGCAGTTGAGATACTTGCAGTTACCACCTCCATTTGACCATTATTATCAGCTACAACATGAACACTTCTTGTAACTGTCACAGCTTCATTTCCTGAGCTATCTACAGCACTATAAGTAAGGGTATATGTTCCTACTGTTCCTGTATCAACTGCCCCTGTTGTGGTTACATTTACATTCCCATCAACGTTATCGGTTGCTGTTGCTCCTGCATCGTTATAATCATCACCTACTGTGATGGTTACACTTGAACTTCCTACTAAAGTAATCACTGGTTTAATAGTATCTGCTTCACCATACTCTATATGTAAAGTGGGTCCCCCATCTCCATCATAAGACTCAGCAACCCTTTTTCCTGTTCCTGAAATAATAAATGCCATCGCATTTCCACTGCTCCATCCACCTTGGTTTACAATCTCTTGGACAATACTCTTTAAATCAGAACTTCTCTGTTTGGTTGTACTCTCTCCAATTGTGTTCCATGCTTCAGGACTCCAACTTTGTGAAGCTGTTGTCTTTGCTCTTGTACTAATACTATAACTCGCTGTTGTAAAGGTTGTTGCATTATTCACTTTCTCTCCATGAATCGTTAAACTTGTCGATTCACTTGTTGTCTCATCTACTGTAAACTGAAGATAAGCCTTGGTTATGGTTGCACTTTTGGGTATCGCAAGATTCTGAAATCTCAATCCAATTACTTGGTCTACACCCTTATCATTGACAAGTTCTAAATCTGAACTTTCTAAGTAAACGCTCTCACCTTTCTCTTCGGCATCATCATTTTCTACCATAATACTTCTATCTAATGTTATGGCATTTATATTCGTTAAAGCCAAAAGAGATAAAATCACTATTGATTTTAATTTAATTTTATACATATATTATTCCTTTTTTAATTAATAATTTTAAATTTTTTAAAACAAAAAATCACAAGTACAATTATATTATTTTCTTTCCATCTTTTTACTTAATCAGCTCCCTATAAGACTAATTTCAAAACCTTATTCTTTTTTAAAATTAAGATTAAGAATATCCTGCTATATTTAAAATTAATTTTTTCTTATTTAGGATACACAATGGATTATATGTTTCAAACAGGTTTTTTAGGCACAAGAGCTCCATTTTTTATGGATTTTGTAACGCTTATAGTGGCACTTCTACCACTATTAGTTCTTATTGCTATCTCTTTCGCAAAAATTAAATTATATAAATCACATGCTGTGATACAAACTTTAATTTTTATCACCTCTATCCTTGTGGTAGGGTATTTTGAATATGGAGTTCGTTTAGGTGGAGGATTTGATGCTTTTTTAAAGGGGAGTAGTATCTCTCATGATTATCTCTTATGGGTTTTAATTATCCATATTATTATTGCAACCTTAACATTAATTATTTGGACAAAGCTACTCATAGTCGCCAATAAAGATAAAAAACGGTTCAAACTTCCTGGTCAATTTTCATTTAACCATAAAAAAAGTGGTATTCGTACTTTTATAGGAATCTCACTCACTTCTTTTACAGGTATTTGGGTCTACTTACTTCTTTTTGTCTATTAAAGTTCTTGTAAAACTTGGAAACGATGGCTTTAGCCTCGCCTTGTTCTGGACTAAAGTCTCCGATTCCCAAGGGTTTTGGAAGATATCTATTAATTTTATTTGAATTTTTTTCTAAAGAAAATATCTATACTTTGAGAGGGGACAGTTTTTTGATGATGTCCTATCTCAACTTTAATATTTTTACTCACTTCATACTCTAAAATAAAAGAGTTCCCCTCTTTACTGTTCTCAATAACAGCCATCGTTTTTTCATTTACTTTTTTACCTATCTGAATAGCATACCCCTCACCCGTTCCATCATCTTTAATAAAGACTCTATCAAGTTCCACCTCATAAGCAAGGTCTCTTGCTGCTTGATTCATAATAAAGAGTTGAGCTTCTCTTCCTAAAGAGCCTTCCCCCTCAGCCAAACTCGCTGTAGAAACACCCAGTAATAAATAAGATAAAATATCTTTTTTAGGCATAGGTGGTTCAGAAGAAAAATCAAGTTTAGGTCGTTTTGCATTACCATGTATTAAAATTGTTATCAACACATCAGGTAGCTTATAATCGACTTGTATATCAAGGAGAGGGTTAATCTCTTTTCCCCCTCCAAATACAATGGTTGAATCTACCACAGTAAAAAGTTTAGGGGCTTGTTCAACCCTTCCATTAATCTCTTTTACTTGCCCCACCATCCCTAATGTTTCACCAAACTCTTTTTTGGCTTTAACATCTACCGTAAATTTTAAATCTATATCACGGGTTTTATATTTTGCATCAGGTGCAATAATTGAAAGGTCTATATAGGTATCTTCTAAAAAAGTATCTCTTTCATTTTGCTTCTTTTTATCTTTTTTAGTAATCACTATCACATCACTGTCATAATCAGCATCAAGAAATTTGGCTTCATAGAAGAGCTTCATTCTTTCAAGCACCACACTTCCTGTAATATTCTTTTTCAAACCAAACTGATCATAATTAATATCACAATTTAGAATCATACTTCCATATTCAGGATGTCCTAAAGGGAGTTTTTTAATTCTAAAGTCACCATTTAAATTTTCTTTTGTCCCTGTTGCATTAACATAAATACTTGGATGCATGTCTAAAAAAATATCTCTTTTCTCACCCAAATTGATTAAAGCTTTTTGGTTTAAATAAAAGTCTTGATTTAAACTTTTATCACCAAAACCTCTTGTCTTAAAATTAAAAGTGTTGAGTGTCAATAAATCTTTTACATAGTGGGCATCTAGCTTCAAAGCCTCAATATTAAAATCTTTTAACATAATTTGTTCAGAAGAGAGGGTTGCCAGAACTTCTTCATTTTTTAACGAAGCGTCAAGTGTTAATGCACCATCTATCTCTACTATACTAAAGGCATATAAACGGATAAATTCCTCTTGAAGCTCAAATAAAGAGTCTATCGTGATTTTTGCTTCTATATCTTTTTGTTCTAAATTACCTGTAGCTACTACTTTTAGATGTTGAGTAGAGAGCTTTGCATCTAAGCCATTTATATTATTTTTTGCATTAATATAAAGTTGAAAACCTTCATTCGATTCCACTAATCCTTTTACAACAAAGTACTGTTTCGAAACCGTCACCTCTCCAGCCAAATCAACTTGTATCAACTTGTTTTGTAACTCTTCAGGAAGCTCCATTATTTTAGAAAGATTAATCTGCTCTGTTTTTAAATCAAAGGTAAAATGGTCATTGTCTTTACTTTGAGCTGTTAATTTTATTTTAGGGGAGTCTAAACGAACCACTAAGCCACCATCTTTATTTTGAACATCCAGTGCCAAAGGTTCTAAAGAGGTCAAATCAAGACCAAAGGCAGAAAAGTGTCCCACCTCTATCTTATTTTTAATCTCCATCTCTTTGGGTTTAGTATAGTCACCAGAGAAATTTGTTTTTATATTTAACCCTATATCTCCCCCCTCTGATTTCATATCAACTGCCCCAGAAATTTGATGGCTAAAAAAATTGAGAATAATAGGTGAAGAGTGAAGAGTGATAGATGAGATTTTTTTATCTTTTAAAACATCAGCTTTGGCATCTAAATTTAACGTTAAATTATCAAGTTTTCCTTGTGCTTTTAGCTCTATATGGCTGTCTCCTTTCAACGCCACCTCATGCTCTTTAAGTAATGGGTTTAAATAGAGTGCATGGGCATCCAGTTTGGCAAGAGTATCTAACTCTAAACTGTTGTTGATATCATTAAAATTCAGTTTCACTTTGGCATCCACTTCACCATCGGCTACCGATGAGGAAAAATGGGTTAAAGCCACAATAGAGGTGTCACCCTGTAAAGGTTTGGTCTCACCTTTTACATTCAAATCTTTTAACTCAAATGAGATATCATTTTGTTTTCCCTTTACTCCTTGAAGTAAGGTTTTAAACTCGGCATTTTGGAGTGTACCTTTGGCTGTCAGTTTGAGTTGACTGTCACCCTCTAAAGTAACATTGGCATCACTCAAAAAGTTATTCACATACGAACCATGAATTTTTAAGTCAGTATCCGTATCAAATTCTAAAGTGTTATTTATATCTTTATAGTTGAGTTTTGTCGTTAACTTAAGTAAACCATCAGCTATGGAACTGTCAAATTTAGTATAGGCTTTAACATTTACGTCACCTTGTAGAGGTTTGGCATCACCTTTGACATCCAAATCTTTTAGATGGAAAGCGATATCATTTTGTTTCCCGTTTAACCCTTTAAGAGAAGTGCTAAACGTTACATTCTCCATATCACCTTTGGCTAAAAGTTTTAGTTTTGAATCTCCATTTAAAGTAACATTGGCATCAGCTAAAAAGTTATTCACATATGTTCCATGAATTTGTAATTCAGAATCAGTATCAAATTTTAAACTGTTGTTGACATCTTTATAGTTAACACTTGTGGTTAAATTTAGAACACCATCAGCCACAGAGGAGTCAAATAAACTATAAGCTTTAAGATTGATATCACCTTGTAACGGTTTAGCATCCCCTTTTAAATCTAAATCTTTTAGATGGAAAGCAATATCATTTTGTTTCCCTTTTAACCCTTTAAAAGAAGTGCTAAACTTTACATTTTCCATATCACCCTTGGCTAAAAGTTTAAGATGACTCTCACCATTTAACGTAACATTGGCATCAGCCAAAAAGTTATTCACATAGAAACCATGAATTTTTAAGTCAGTATCAGTATCAAATTCTAAACTATTGTTAATATCTTTATAGTTTAGACTTGTTGTTAAATTTAGAAACCCATCAGCCACAGAGGAGTCAAATAAACTATAAGCTTTAAGATTGATATCACCTTGTAACGGTTTAGCATCCCCTTTTAAATCTAAATCTTTTAGATGGAAAGCCAAATCATTCTGTTTCCCTTTTAACCCTTTAAGAGAAGTACTAAACTTTACATTTTGCATATCACCCTTGGCTAAAAGTTTAAGCTGACTGTCACCATTTAACGTAGCATTGGCATCAGCCAAAAAGTTATTCACATACAAACCATGGATTTTTAAGTCTGTATCCGTATCAAATTCTAAACTGTTGTTAATATCTTTATAGTTTAGACTTGTGGTTAAATTTACAAATCCATCAGCTACAGAAGAGTCAAAAAGGGTTGTTCCCTTGATATTGATATCTCCTTGTAAAGGTTTGGCATCACCTTTCAAATCAAGTTTTTTAAGATCTAACCTCATCCCATTCTGTTCTGCTTTTAGTCCCATGATTTTCGTTGAAAAATTTACAAACATCATATCACCTTTGGCTAAAAGGGCAATGGTAGGAAACTGTTCTATGGTGATATTTTGCTCAACCAAACCTGAAACCAAATGGCTCTCTTTGGGTAAAAACTTACCATCTATATCAAAGAGTAGAGTATGGTTGATATCATCAATATCAACTGAAACATCACTTTTCAATGTTAATGCACCAACATTTGAACTCAATTGTGTTTGAAGGGCATTGACCAACTCTTTGTTGATAATATGATACTCTCCCACTGTATGTAGTTTTTCACTATGTACCTCATATTCATTTTGTCTTAAGTCTAAACGGTGTACCTCTACATCATAATGAACTTTCTCTAAATTACCTTTTGCTTTTATGGTGATATCAGGATTGGAAAGAAGCTTTACATCAGCATCTTTTAAAAAGGGTTCTATAAAGTTTTTTTCCCCCTCTATTTTAGCTACAACATCATAATTCTCATTCTCAAAATCACCTTTTAGGTCAACTTTTGAAACATTGGAATCCAGTAAAAAGGTTATCTTCCCTTTATGATTTTTTTTCATATCTGTGTCAAGATTATCTATGTGTAGTTTGGCATAGTTTATTTTATAAGCATCATAAACAACATTTTTTAAAGAGATATCGGCATTGTTTACAATGACTTGATCAAAAGGTAGGGTAAGGTTGCTTTCACTGCTGTTACTTTCACTACCATTGCTATCTAAAAGTGAATCCAAAAAACCTTTATCTATCTCAGCATCTTCTAACACCAAATTATCAACTACTAAAACTCTATTTCGTAAAGCTTTCCAGTCAACTTTTAATTGCACTTTCTTGGCTTTAACTTGATTTTGATAGTTTAGATCTTCTATAACAAGGCCTGAAAGTAGTCCACCTTGCATTTTTCCATATTCTAAACCTTGCTCTTTTAAAGGAGATTTTAGAACCTCCAACACAGTTGAGGTAGATTGCAACATAAACACAAGGAGTACAGCCAAAATCACTATAAGTATCAGCAACCAGCGTAAAAGAGAATAAGGGATTAAGTATAAATTTTTCAAAATACCTGTCCTATTCCAAGGTGCAGAGCAAACCCTCCATCTTGTGGATAACCAATATCTAAACGTAAAGGACCAATTACCGACAAGTAGCGTACCCCTAAACCATAACTCAAATACCAATCCTCATCAAAAGTATTGACCTCTTCTGAGATTTTAGAAGCATCTATAAACCCAACCCCTGAAAAATTTTCAGTTATATAATAACGGGATTCAAATGAACCATCAACAGTGGTTAATCCACCAGTAGGGTATTTTCCACTGTGTGGTCCTAAATCTCTATATTCATACCCTCGATTACTCATCGCTCCCCCTAAAAAGAAGTGTTTAAACAGTGGTGTCTCGGTTGAGATTGTTCCCACTTTCACTTTGGTAGCAAAGACCATAGGTTCATACTCTTTAATGTAACGAGCCTCCCCTAAAACTTTGAAGTAGTCTATATCTGAACCCAACTGTTTCATAGATTTTTCAAGATACAAAGAGGTATAATAGCCATTTTTAGCGTCCATCACAGAATCACGTTCATCAATAACCACACGGTAAAAAAGGGAATTAATCAAATAATTACCACTTAAAAAATCAGGGATTCCTGATTCAATCTCAGACTCTTCTATCTGAAAACCAAAAAAGTGGTCAAGCCCAATAAGAGCTTTTCCAAACGTCACCCTTTCGGTTAAAAGCTTCTCTATGTACGAATCATAATCCCATTTACTATAACTGAGTTCATTTCTAAAACTCAAATTACCAATCAAAGGTGTTTTCACACGTGGATCATAAAAACCTGTATAAGTATTATATCCTCGTTCAGAGACTTTCACACCCACTTTAAATTCACGTAAGTTTCCAAAAAAATTATGATCTATGTACTCAGCTCCCCCCCTTGCTCCATCTTCGGTATCGTAACCGATATTAGAAACAATCTCTTTGGTTTTTCCCTGTTCTAATACTATATTAATAGGAGCTAAACCATCACTATTATTAAAGTCGGCTTCCATTTTTATCTTTTCAAAAACACCTAAACGATAAATATTTTCATAACTCTCTTCCAGTTTTAAAACATTGTAAAGTTCATTTTCTTCATAAACTATCTCTTCAAGTATCAGTTCATTGTCTACCTGAGAACTATTGTTTAAATCGGTTTTAGAAAAAAATCGCTTTTCCCCTTTATCTATCTTCATATCAATATCTACTTTATACAAGTCTACATCAACAAAAGCTTTTGCATTCATACTGTAAGTAGGATAACCATTCTCTTCTAAATAACTCACTATTTTTTTCTTGGTTTGAGTGAAATCAGTGGTTCTAAAACGTGTTCCTTGCTTTAAAATAGAAAATTTTTTAAACTCATCGTCTATACTAATTGTACTAATTTTAATCGCTTCATTTTTTTTAACATATAAATAGATAGTATCATCACGAGTTGTAGCATTAACCTCAGCTTTATAGTAGCCCATACTATGTGAATAGTTTAAAAGGTTATCCACATAAGCTTCTATCTCATCACTTTCAAAAGTGGGATCACTTTTCCAAACTTTATAAATGGCAGGGTATTCTATATGACATATTTTAAGCAGGGTTGCTCTATCAAATTCCCCAGTGAGTAAATCAATATCTCCTGTAAATTTAATATTATTAAAAGTTTGAGCCTGAATAAAAACCGATAAAAAAAGTAATAAATATATATAATTTTTCATAACATCAAGTTTACCATATAAGTGTATAGAGATATCTACTTCTTTTAAAATTTAGAGAAAAATCATGAAGAGAGTAAGCAAGATTTAGCAGATAAAAACAAAGAAGCATTCCAAAAGACAAATAAAAAACTCGTTTTTCTTATTATTTTTTCGTTAATCAAAGAAGTTTTTTCATAGTAATTTTTTCTTTAGTCTAGGAATGTGTAAGGAGGTGTACTCATGTACCCAACGAAGCACAATGACGACGAATAAAGGGAAAAGTACTATGAAAAATGGTGATCACGATTGGACTTGAACCAACGACACCTTCCATGTCAAGGAAGTACTCTACCACTGAGCTACGCGATCATATATTTAAAAGAGGTCGCATTATATTTTTTTTTGACTTAAATAGAGGTTATATAACTAAAAAAACAATAAACAACTAAAAATATTTTATATTAATAAATTAATTTTATCTATTGGGCAATAATTTTTCAACTCTAAAGAATTCATCATAAATAGATATTACTTTTTTTAATAAAATCTTGTAATAGTTTTTTCTATTTTTTCCCATTTTTTTCTTAATTTCCCCTAAATTATTTTTAGAAGAGATAAGAATTTTATCGCTAGGAGCAAAAAGAAGTTCTCTGATTTTTATCGCTTCAACTAAGTAGTCATGGGCTTCTTTGTATTCAAAAAGATGATAATGACAAAGTGCCAAGTTATTATAACTTGTTGCTGTATCAGGATGACTCATTTTTAACAATTCTTTTCTAATTTCTAGAGCTTTTTTAAAAAGAGGTGAAGCTGCTTCATACTCTTTTGCTGTGGCATAAAAAAATGCAAGTTCTTGATAAGAAGTAGCTGTATGAGGATGATCGCCTAAACCTCTAACCCTTATACTTAGGGCTTTGGTATAGAGTTTAGATGCTTTTTCTAAATCATCTTCAGCAAAATATATGTTTGCTAAATGACTATAAATTGTTGCAACTTCAGGATTTTCTCTCCCTAAGAGAGTCTCTTTTATCTGTAAAGACTTTTCATACAAAGAGATTGCTTTTGAAGTTGAACCATCATTATAATTAGCTTCTGCTAAATCGGCATAACTGTTGGCTGTTTTATTATTTAAAAATCCTAAAGTAGATTCACGTAAAGCAAGTGCTTTTGCATAAAAATAGATAACTTTTTTTGTTAATTTTCTATTTTTATATAAACTGGCTAAAGCATTATACTCCTCGGCGGTAGGTTGTTTGATAACTCCTTCAGTCTCTAAAGACAATAAACCCTCTGAACCCTTATTTTCTGTAACATTAGTAATGTTTAGCATATTATCACCCACAGTTAAGCCTTAATTTTTTATTATATTCAATTATATCTATTTTATATTAAATATTTTATTCTATTTTCTTCGTTTATATAAATAATTCAAAATATCTTCTATTTTTATTTTAAAAAACAATTTGTATAATTATTTTCATTAAATCTTAATTTTTTTAAATTAATAATGTTATAAATGGGAAAAAAAGATAAATATATATCTATAGGAGCTTAAAAAGATAATAATTCAGTTGATATTAAAGTGAAATAAATTCACAAAAAACTAGATATAAGTATTGGATATACGGGAAAGAGAGTATATTTTTTTAAAATAAAATACTTTATTGGTTATTTTTCTTAGGAGTATAATATTAGACTTTTATTTTAACAATTATTATTATTTTATATGAAAAAAATCATAAAAAAAATATTTTAATATAATTTTTTACATAAAAAAGTATAAAATAGTAAAAAATTAATTCACATTTATCTTTTATTCTCTATAATTTATTCATATATATATAAGGAGTATTTGATGAAAAGGATTTTTCTAACCTTTACTTTAGCGATAATGCTAGGGTTAACAGGGTGTGGAGATGGTGCAAAAGAAGCGAAAGAGCTATTGCAACGAATTTTAAACTTGGTGGGGATACCTCATAGTATTGTTGTTAATATCTGTCAGGATGATAACGACAATGGTTTTTGTGAATCAACAGAGCTACAAGCGAAACTTACAATTAATGAGGGTGATACGGTAGAAAGTATCTTTAAAAAACTTCAATTTGAAGAGGATGGAAGCTATATCTTAAGAGATTTTGATCCAACCAAAAAGATTTTATTGGAGATTGTTGATAATGATAGTCTTAAAAATTCTAACCAAGAAGTTACCCTTGCTTACAATCCTATCAAAGATGTTAAAGAGCAAGAGCTTTCTATTTTACAATCTTTGATTGATGCCAATCTTTTAAAAGAGGAAGAGATTCGTAAACTTAAAGAATCAGATAAAAGACCTCTTGTTGATAAAATTCTTTTGGAGAATATTTTCCAGAACCAAAGTATCTTGGTAGAGAACAATGTAACTAAAAAAGATGCGACCAAGCTAAACCTTGAATATATTGCTGAAGGGTTACGAGATATTAATATCTCTGGTAATTTTATTGACGAGTTAGAGGGATGTGAAAATAATAGTACTTGTGAAGAAGAGTTAATTAAAGACACCAATCAACAAACAGAAATTAATGAAGAAGAGGCAAAAGTTATTTCCGATACCAATAGTACAGAGGGTACTGGTGATAGAGATACAATCTTAACTTCTGAAGAGGACAACAGTACTATTGCAGAGGATGACAATACTACTTCAGAGGATGAGAATACTACTTCGGAAGATGACAACAGTACTTCAGAAGATGAGAATACTACTTCGGAAGATGACTCAAATACAAACGATGAAAAAACAACAAAAAATGGAGCTGATGGTTATATTGTAAAACTCTCTTCTCCAGCCAAAGCTTTTTGTGGGGGTATAACGTATGAGAGTGATTTAGTTGTTGGGGACAAAGGGCTTATTACCTTTACTGGTGTAACGCTTCCTGATAATTGTCATATCTTTATTCCTGAAGGGGCGACCATTGACTCAAATAACAATGGTGTTTTAGACGCAACAGATAAAGTTCTAAACTTTTCAATGAAAGGTCCTTCTGATGCTTCGTTTATCTCCCCTTTGACCACCCTTCTTTTAGAAAAAGAGGCGAATGGTGAAGATGTTACTGAGTTTAAAAAGATGGTTAAAGATTTTGACCCTGTTGCTTCGGCTTCAGCGATTGCAAATAGTAATGGGAAAGAGCAAGTTAAACTTCAAAAGTTGATGGTGTTAGTAGAGATGCTTAAAAATGCACTACATGAGTCACCTGATTCTAATATTTTATCTATCAATATTACCTCGATTATTCATACAAACAGTAATGAATCTATTGATGATTTAAATTTGACAGAACTTGTTGTAAACTTCTCTTCTAGTTTACAAAGTATACTTTCAGAGAAATCAGAAAAAATTCTAAAATTAACAAAAACTTTTGGCTCGTTAGACCCAAGTAAAATTGATATCAATAGTTTTTATATCAATATTAGTGATGGTGGAAAAGATATAGAGAGTGCCATTCGTGATTCTGCAAAGGTAGCCATTGGAGCAGGGGTTAACCTACTAGAGTTTATTGGAAAAGCTGATGCCAATTTGACAGCTATTTATAATGAGTTTGTAGCGATGGATTTGGGAACATTGAACTCGATGAGTAAACCTATTGCCAAAGCAGGAGCTGATATAAGTGTGATGGAAAACATTGTTGTCTCTCTCAATGCGATGGCTAGTTATGATATGGATGGTTCGATTATTTCTTATGAATGGAAAGAGGGTAATAGTACTATTGGAAATACAGCATTATTTACAAAAAATGACTTCTCGGTTGGAGTGCATAATTTAACATTAATTGTAACTGATAGTAATGAAAATAAAGCTTTTGATTATGTGACTGTAACGATTACTGAGAATACATCATTATCAACTCCTCTCCCACCTCCAGTAATACCTTCTGTTTCAAATGAATTACCAGTAGCAAATGCAGGTGTTGACCAAAATATTACATTTGGAACAGCTTTAACTCTAAATGGTTCAACAAGTTATGACACAGATGGTTCGATTGTCTCTTATGAGTGGAAAGAGGGAAATACCACACTATCAACAGAGGTGTCATTTATTAAAGATGATTTTCAAACAGGAACACACACCATTATATTAACAGTCACAGATGACGACAATGCAACCAGTTCAGATACTATCTTGATTGAAGTAACAGGACAACTACAATTTGATGGTCCTATGGATAGCAATGAGACAAAAAAACTAATAAGTTGGGATTTTGATAATTATATAAATATTAATAATAGTTCAAATATGAAAATAGTAGAGGAGTTAGATTATCAATTTTTTAAAAGATGGAACTATGATGGAAGAGAACA
>Ga0256824_10000773_pt1 | contig 12481 bp, 13 predicted proteins | sample CV67metaG_FD_191570 | JGI IMG/M metagenome (GOLD analysis project Ga0256824, IMG submission 191570) | Hydrothermal vent microbial communities from East Pacific Rise, Pacific Ocean - CV67 | ecosystem: Environmental > Aquatic > Marine > Hydrothermal vents | place: Pacific Ocean: East Pacific Rise...
AGCTAGTTCATTAATTATATTATCATTAGCGCTTAAATTAGCATAATCTATAACATGTTGTTCAGTTCCTTCTACGTCTCCAAGTTGTATTACATATAATTTACGTTCAGTATAAAAATCAGTGACATTAGTTTCTGTATCTAATTGAATTTCAACACTAGAAAAAATAAATTTAATTAGTGTATGTATATCCCCCTGAACAAGATCTATACCCCTATCCTCAAAATAGTTTTTGTATGTGCTATCCATGTAATCTAAATTACTATAGATAAATGTTGTTTTTCTCATATTTTTAAGTTTTTAAATATATCTATTTCATCTAATATTTGTTTAGAGGGGATAAATAATGTTGGTTTTATTCTAGGAATTATTGTAATATTTGTACATAATAACTTATCATCTACATAATCAAACGTCGCTATCACATCTTCTCCTTTTGCAGGTAATTCTACATTAGTAAGAGCTTGATTCTCCCAAATAGCTCCATTTAATAATAATGATCCTACAGAGTCATATCTTAATATGGTATTTAAACTCACAAGTTTCTGTATATATTGTAAGTTTGTCTCTGTTACTGCTTTTAAATTTATTATCCACCTATTATAACCATCTTTAGTATACATATTATCAAAATCTAAATGACTGTTGCATTTAACAATTACAGTACATGGATTTTTTATAATAGCATAATTAGAAAGATGCATTATATCAAACGTTAGTGAATCCGCCATTATAACGTTTATTTAAATTTTCTTTAGTTAATTGAGATTGATCAACTTTGAATTTTTTATTATATATAATAGCCCTAAAACTGGCTCTTGTTATAGCAACATATAAAGATTGTAATTTTTCTTTACTCCCTATAGGTTTTATACTCAAGATATCATCATCTAATATAAATACATTAGTAATTGTACTTCCTTGTGCTTTATGTACACTTGAAGAATAAGAATATTTAAAATATGCAAAAGAATCTAGAAAATCAAAATAAGCGCCCCATTTATATTTATTTTGTTTTGCAGCTGTTTTTTTAGTTTGCAATATTCTATCATACATTTCTTTTCCCTCAGTAGATACTACAAAAACATGTTTATTTATTTTTTTATCTCTAAATTTAAGATTTAAGCATGGTATAGAATAAGGTCCTATTACTTTAGTTGCTTTTTTTACAGTTAGTATTTCTCCATTATTTATTAATTGATCATACCCTCCTTCATTAATTACTAATTCTCCTTCTTCAAATTGTGCTGCATTATCTCCATATAAAGCTTTTCGTACAATTTCATTAATTTTATCAATTGTTCTGTTTCTGTATGCTAAAATACGTACATGAAAAGATCCTTTATTTTCTTTAAACCTTCTAATAGCAGCCTGTATGAAGTGTCCAAAATTATCAACAAATATATACCCAGAACCATTATCTCCTATTCTACTAATCCTGCTTGTTTTCTTATTAATGATATTCATATCAGAAAATAAGCCTTTTCTAGCTCTATTTATCTCTTCTCTTATAATTTGAGTTAAGTCATATAAATCTCCTGTAAATCGCATAGGTTGTAATAATTCAGCTCCTATTTCTCTAAAGAATAAATTATCTTGTTGTTGTTTAACTGGCGGTAATTGACAATAATCACCTAATAAGATTAGTTTTTTATATTTGCACATCTCCAGTAACTCTACTGAGGTCTCATCATCTATCATAGAAACTTCATCTATTATAACTATATCACTACGACGTATAGGTGGAGTACCTTTAGCAGGCACCAGAATACGCTCTCCTTTATCATTAAAAGTTAGTTTTTTACCCATTAAAGCAGCTACAGTATAAACATCTATATCATCAATTCCATTTTCTATAATATTATCATCTAATACATTCTTTGCAAAGTGACTTGGAGCAGCAGCAATAACATTATACATAAATAATAAGGTCATAGCTCTTGCTACAGCAAAACTTTTCCCAACACCTCCACCCCCTTGAACGAGGTAGAATTTTTTATTTTCTTTATTGATAAATATATATTCTATTATCCCTAAAACAGCTGTTTTTTGATCTTCATTTAAACCTTCTAGTACAATTTCTAATTCTTTTTCTGTAAATTCTCCATTATATTTAGAAGAGCTTAATTCTTCTGTTTTTATTGTAGGAGTTCTTATATCAACGTCATTCTCAAAAATGTCATCCATCCAATTAGTGTCAAAAGGATCTGGTAATATTTCTTCTTTCATATTTTTTTCTTTTTTCATATTTAAAATTTTATAAATTTACCATATCTGTTTATATTTGTTTTTAAACCTATGTTATTATTAAAACTTATAGTATTTATCTTAACATCTTTTACTTTAAAAGGAATATTAAAATTATCTTCCCCATCAGTTATTATTATAATACTATGCAAATTTTGTAATGATAAGGTTACTAATAAGTGTTCAATATCAAATAAATACCCATTAAAAACATTTTCAATATTTTCTTTAAGTATATTTTTAGAGGTAAATTCTACCTTTTTATATATCTCATGATTACAAAAATTCCATTCTAATGAAAGATTTTTAGAAAGCACTTCATTTAAAATGTAGGCTTTGGTTATATTTAATTTATCCTCATACTGAGTCATAGAAAGAGTACAATCTTGCATTATTACAATTTTGTTATTCTTATCTTCATTTAATACATCAGAATTAACTAATAATGTTTTTGTAGCCAGTTTAAAAGGTAAATCTTTCTTTTTTAAATCAATAATAGATCTACTTTTAAAAATCTGAGAATAACTTTTTATACTAGAAATTTCTTTTACATCATTAGTTACTAATTCTTTTGAAAAAATAATAAAATCTTGTGGAATATCTAAATTACTTTCTTTATACATATTATATAAAACATCAAAAGCAAAAGAACTTTTTACAACTCTTTTATTATCTGCAATATTTTTTCCAGTAATAAATATATCTTCTTCCAATTTACGTAAATTAACTAAATCAGATAATTTTTTATAAAATAATACAGTAGAATAGTATATAGAAGTTCCTCTAAAATATTCTAATGCAAATAAATCAATAAAAGCTTTAAATTTTTTACTTTCTTCTGTATTTTTATATTCTATAGGATTATTTAAATATACATATGTAAACATATTGAATATCATTTTTAATATCTTCATAGAAATATATCCAGGAATATTAAAATTGTTTAATTCATGTTTAATTTCATTTTCAAATGTATCCTGTACTACTGTATTATTTTGTTTTATCATTTTTTAATTGTATTTATTAAATCAGTTACATCATTAAATTCTGTGAATTCTTTTAATAAGACTTTGATTTTTATAGTAATAGTTTTTTTAATATCTCCTACTATCATTACATTATCTCCAGAAACCTTAATATTATTCAAAGTATCTTGAACATAATAATAATAATTTAAAAGATTAGTAACATCTAAAGTATCTTCTGACTTTTTAATATCTATTTCTAGGTCGGAGAAGAATTTTTTAGTTTTTAATTCTTTGAATTCTCTCTCTGCCTCATCTTTGATATCATATAAATAAGTTAAGTCTATTAAAAAAGCTTCTATAAAATCAACTCCTTTATAAAGAAATGTTTTTGTAATGTATTTAGCTAATCTTGGAGATATTATATGATTCGAATTTATAAAACTATAAGCAAATAATTTAGCCATAAAATATAAATCCTTTTCATTCGCATCTGGGAAAACTAGTAATAAAAAATCATAATAAGTTTCTATAGAATATGATTCCCAATATACTTCTACTTGTAGAGGAAATCGTTCATTATATAAAGCCGCTGTGCTATTATTTTCTATCATATCATTAGCTGTTCTGTTTGCTGCAATAATCATAATAGGTACAAAACTTTCTATCTTTTCTCCCTTATATCTATATCCTTTTTCTGTCAGTATATCTTTTAAAACAGCTGCAGTAGAGGGTAAAATATCAGTAAATTCTTCTGCTATTATTACTTTTTTCTCATAAAAAATAGAGTTTTTAAAGTTTATTTCGTAAATACTTTTATTTAATAACTTATCCATATTAGGAATACCTAATAAGGCATCAACAGGCATATCTTTATACCCAACAATAACTGTATAAGGAATCTTATAGATATCTAAGATACATTTTATTAACTCTGATTTTCCAAATCCTCCTAAACCACTTAAAAATACATTTATATTCATTAAAAGGCCAGTATATATTGCTTTTGTAGCCTTTTCTTGATAAATAAACTTCTTTTTTACTTGTTTTAATAGTTCATCATAAGGAATTTCTTCTATTCTATTTGTTACTAGTTCACATACTTCTTTATTTGTTTTACATTTATCTAAATTTAATTTTCTCATTTGTCCATCTTTATAGATCTTCTAGAATATTAATATCATCATTAAAGTCTTCCATTTCATCCAATTCATTTTCATAGTTTATTATTTCATCCCAGTCTACTACACTTTCTTTTGTAGGATCTGGAGTAATAAACCCATGTTTTTTACCTTCTTTTTCATTATCTACCATTTTAATTAAAGGTAGCATTTCTTTAAATAATTCTTCTACTTGATCATCTGTTAATATAGAATCTAAAGAAGGTTTAAAGGTTTTTAAGGCTTCACTTTTTATTTTGCCTGTAAATCTTTTAATACCATTTTCTTTTTTATATTCTATTAGATATTCTTTTTGTAATTTTTTTACTAACTTATCTTTTAAGATCTCTTGATACCATGTGTAGTAACATTTTTTTGCCTCTTTTATATAAAATTCTTCATTTAAAGCATCACTATCTTCTTTATCTACTTCATTATAAAAATCTTCTGCTGCTTTTTTACCAGCTCCTAAACACCCTTGTATGTTATCTGTAGTATCCCCCATTATTAATTGTATAAATAAATGTCTGTTTGAAACAGTTTCATTACAATAAATAACATCAGATGCCTTTTTATAATCATAAAAATGAGTATCAGGTACTTGAAATAAATCTTTATCTGGAGTAGCTATAATTACTTTAGCAAATTTTCCTCTATATTTATTAGCTGCAATTACACAAGCATCATCAGCCTCCATTTTAGCTACAGGCATAAATCCCCAATGTTCCTCCATTCTAGCTTTTAGAATAGGGCCCCACCATTTAATATAATCTGGTTTTTCTGGTCTATTTCCTTTATATACTTTTGTTTTTGATATATTATATCTAAAATTAGTACTTTTAATAGCTCCAAAAAATCCTAAGTAGTATTTTGATCGTGTCTGTTTAAAAATATCTATTATAAAATCATCTAAGGCAGATATACCAAGTTGACGTATTTGTAGATTTTCATATTTATAAGCCACTATATAGATTAAAGAATCCGCATCAATAATTACTAAATTTTCATCTTTTTTACTCATTTTCTCTTTTTATTAATTGTCGCCCATAAAAAGAAAATAGATCTTCTTTTAATGAAAGCTGTTGATTTTTTTCTATTGCAGTATTATCATCAATAAGTTCATCATCAGTTTTTTCTTCAACCTTTGTTCCAAACTTCCAGAATATATAAACATTAGTATCATCTACATTTTCAAATGGATAAAATTCTGCTATTCCAAGAATACCGTCCATGTCGATAAGTCGTTTCGATACTACAATATTGATAGTTTTATTATATTCTAATGCTAATTCTGTAGCTTTTTCAAGAGCATCTGCTTTAGTTACAGTATCTTCAAATACACTTTCTCCACTATCAAATCTATATGTATTAATAGTTTCCCATTTTTTAGTCCCTTTAATAATAATATTATGCATGACTACTCTAGTCTCGTCTTTTATAATAGGTTTTTTATTATATAAAGTTCCAAAAATAGTATATTCTGAAACTGCATTATTAATATATCTATTATAAAGATATTGAGAATGTTTAAGAATTTTGCCATTATTTATAGCTTTTTCATTAAATTCTGAGGAAACTGTCTCCATATTATAGTTATCAAAACTATTTTCCATCTTTAGATTATGAAAAGCTATGTCCATAGTTTCTCCTTTAACCTTAAAAACCTCGACGAACGAGGTAGTTATTTTATTATTTGCCATTATGTTTTATTTTATTTACATTCCTTTAAATAAAATGCTGTAAAAACTTGAGTGTCGTAATAGTTTTATCACTTTTATTTTTACAGCACTTATATATACTTTACTAACTTCTAATTCTTCTGCCATTTCTTCTATATTTAAAATAGATTTTCCATTTAATCCAAATGTATGCTCTATTATAAAGATATCATTTGCTTCAAATTGAGCTAATGCTTTATTAATATTATGTTTTAATAGCTCATTATTTTCTTGTTCTTTATCTTCTTGAACAAGCCCTTTATCAGTATTAAAATTTTTAATATCAGGTAAGAATTTTGGCTTAGTATTTTTTATATTAATAAATTTTATTATATCAGCGTTGTCTAGCTTCTTAATAATTTCTTTATCAGTATTTTCATGTTCTTTTAAAAACTTTTCATAAAATATTTTTTGATTTGCAGGTATCCTAATAATACTATAATCCCCTTCTCCTATAAATATATGTTTTTTCATCCAAATATGGGCGAAATATATAAATCTAGTGTTTTTATTAGGATTAAATCTGCGTATTCCTTCTATTAACCCCATATAGATATATGATCTTAGATCATCATCTTCTTTTATAAGGGTTTTTTTAGAATACATTGAAACCATATAATCAATATACGGTTCATAAATCTTTACTAACTCATTTTCTGCCCTAGTGTCTCCATTTTGGGCAGATTTTATAAGTTTTAATATTTTAGAAGAGTCTTTAAAAGTCATGATTATTAAATTTAATTAAATACTTTCTTCTATCTCAGTTACTTTTGCAGAAGCAGCTTTAATTGCTTCAGCTTTAGCTACTTTCCATTCATCATCAAGCATTGCAGCATACGTTGATGGGTGGTACATTCCACTACTTACTTGGAAATGTGCTCCAACTACCATATAACGTTTACATCTAATAGCACCCTCTTCAGAGTAAGCTAAGTCAGCTACTGCTCCAATATCCTCAGGAGAAACTAAACAATCTACTAAGTAGTCTGTTTGTCCACCAAAGTTTTGAACGTAGTAGTATCCACCTAAGTGAAGACCTTTAACTCCTGCTTGACTATCATTTGTGTTTACTTGCGCAAACCCTTCTGGTAAAATATGAACTTTACCAACTTGAACAATATGCCCAATAGGTTGATCTTTTTGAGTATCCGCTAAATCTCCACAAGTAAATGAATCTCCTCCTTTACCCATAATTGGTGGTTCAAATTTGAAATCCTCAGCAAAGTCAGGAAGCTGTAACTCATCTTTAGTTACCTCACCTGTATCTTCATCTACCTCAAGTACTCTCTCATACTTATCTTTTTCAACGATATTTTGTTCTCCAGTTTCTTCATTCTTCTCAACAACAAATTTCTTATCAAGTAATCTTACATATTTAAATGCAGCAAGAATTCCTTGTTCAGTAATACTGATTTGATCAAATGTAGAAAGTTGTTTAGCAACCTTAGGAGAATAACCATCTTCGATTAATTTTTCTACATGCTTTTCATCTACATATTGAGCTTCTAAATAAGAAATAATATTAGAAACTTTTGATGCATTGTTTGAATAAAGCTTATTACGCATCATTCTAACCCAAAAGATTAACCATGGCTTAGGAGATAATCCTTTATCATTTGCAGCAATCATCTTATCTACAAAGAATTTTTGAATAGGTGCTTTACTCATCTTGTCATCCACCTTTACATAGTAAGATTCATTCTTTGAATTAAAGTATAAGTCATCACTTAGTACTTCTTCCAATGAAGATGAGTTTGCTTTTGTAGATTCAGATACTATATCTAATATAGCTAATTCAATTTCTGCCATCTCTTGTGCAGTTTCTGCTTTATTAGCTGCTTTAGATGCAACTACTAATGCTTCTTGAACACCTGCCTCTTGAACTACAGAATAAGAAGCTTTTCCAATAACACCTGTTAGGTACTTCTTTTCGTTAATTGTAATTTCATTAATTGTAATCATAATTTAAAATTTATTTATTATTAATTGTATTGTTTATTTCTAATTGAGGCTCTTTAAATTTAGCCACTTTGTTAATAATTATATTTACTTTGTCATTTACTTTTCGTGTAAAGATAGAAACATCTATTCCTACATTAGCAAAAGTATTGTTTAAAAATCCTATGGTTGAATCTGAAAAATTCTCTCCATTGTCTATTGTTATTTTTGTTCTTGATCCTATAAGAGCTCTACCTAATCTAGTAATATATAAATCACCAAATTCTATTTTAAATATTCCATCAGTCAAAGGTTTAACTCCTCCTACTTTTATAAGTCTTTTATAAACTTCTTCAGAACATCCTAAGATTTCTTTATTATCTAGTACTCTTTGTTCAATAGAATAAGTTTCTGGAGCCAGCCCATCTTTAGATAATCTATATAAATATACTTTTTGTCCATTTGATATGAATTGTAAAAGATCATCTTCATTATAATATGTTTTTACTTTATAATGTCCATTATATCTATAAACAGCTACCTTGTCTTCTAATTTAGCTTTTTCAGCATCTGTTAAATATCTATTATTACTAACTTCTTCTGCAACTTCCCCAAGCTTTTTCATTTGAACCTTATCGATATCTTTTTCAAGAAGTACTTGTGTACCTCCTTTAATAGATAGTAAAACTTCTCCTATTAAAATATCAATTTGATTTTGTTTTGTATAAGATATATCTAAAAAGTCTTCTAAATCTTTAGCTTCTGTTTCAACTCTTTTTTTAAAATCTTCATAATATTCTGCGTTAATATAAATTATATCAACAGATTCTATATATGAATCATTACTTAAAAATTTAGAATAAGCATATCTAGCCAAATCTTTATATTTGGTCTTCCCTATATAAACGATAACATTACTTGTTTTATTGTTTGAATTATAGAGGTTTGCAATATATTTTTTAGATATCTTACTATCAAAATTAGTTTCAGCTACTCCAGTACTACGCCATGAATTAGATTTTTCAGTACTTGTGAATATAAATTTCTTTTCTTTCCCTATCTCTTCATTTAAAAGTTTAATTTTAAAAGTTTTATAACTTAAATCTATTTCAGAAATATCTATCACTTTATAAAGTTCTCCTAATCCAGAAACAGAATTTTTACTTTTAAAAGTCTCTAACATACTTAAATGTTGAGGTAAATTTACAGCTCCTTTAATCTTTTCAGATATAATATCAGCAATAGTATTTTGAGCCTCAATAAACATGTTTTTAATCGCATTCCTAGTTTTAGTATTCCAAATCACACTCTCTCGTGAAGGAGTAACATCTACATCATTAATGTTCATAATAAAAGATACATTTCCAGTATATCTCTTCATTTCAAGTTCATCAAAATTGATAGTACCGTAATTAATCATTATATTAGAGTCATCTCCTGGTCTTAGTAGAATTTGAGGTCTCGCATAGTAATCAGTATCACCAACTAAGATTTTATCTGTTCTATATAGTACATTACTTTTAAAATCTCTTTCGCTATCTATTATATCATAAGTTTTATCAGATATTAATAATTTAATATTATCAATAAATCCAAGTTGACTCTCAATAGCATTAATATAATCTTGCTTTCTATGTCTTTTAACTTCTGATTCAATTATAACTTTATTTTTTTCTAAGGTGTCTTCATAATAACACTCATACCCATTATAAAATTTATGAGTCTTATTCTTAGATCCATTTATCTCATTAAATTTATCTGTAATAGATACAATGTGATCTTTAAAGATATTAAATTTAAACTTTTTTCCATTATAATAAGATGTAGTAGTATAAAAATCAACTCCAGTTGCAAGTAAACTTTTTGCCCCCAGTCCAAAATTACCTAATTGACTCTTACTAAGTCTTTTAGTACTAAATCCAAGATTAAAATAATTTACTAACCTATTATCCCCTAGGCCAACACCCTCATCTATAAACTGGATCCTATCCCTGGTAACAGTATCATTTTCTATATAACGTATAATTACAGTATTATTAGTACTTAACCATTTTTTATCGTAATATTCTGTGTCAAATCTAGAGTCATTAAACTCTTCTCCTTCTTTTTCAATAAAAAGGTCTTGTATATTAATTTCTCCACTCAATATTTTTAGAGCATTATTTCTTTCATTAATAGAGTCTACACTATTTGAAACAATTTCTCTTACTGAGCTTTTAAAAGGATACATATACTGTGTTTCTTGAAGTACACTAAACATAATAGACTCTGAGCCTTTATGTATAGTTTTTTCTAACACATTATCACCTATACCCTTTGTAGCTTTTACATTTGATATCATTTATTTTATTTTATTTATTAATTTCCATCACTTCTCTATGATTTTTCTTTTTGGCTGCTACCATTAATATTTTATTTCTTATTTCATCTAAGAAAGATTGATCTTCTTCACTTATGTTAGAGTCCTCAAAATACATAAAATGTGTATAAGGCGTAGCTGTTACTTTTTCATCATAGGGGTATAAAAACATATTATGTAATCCACCATATTCTGTTATACCTTTATATACTTTTGTTCCATAATAACCATGTCTTCCTATTGTAGTAGTATTAAATAATACAAAACCACAGCGAGGATTATATACAAGTAAAAACTTGCCTTTTTCAACTAATTCATTTAAGAGCTTAATTGTTTCTATTGTTTTTAAATTTTTAAGTTTCATCTTTTCTTTAATTTATCTATTAATTTACTGTCTATAAAATTTATAACCAAACTGTATACTTCTTCAATAACTGTAATTTTTCCAGGCCATCTAGTAGGAAATATAGTTCGTAACTGCTGATCCATCACATCATCTTCATCATTCCATCTAATTTCTTGATAAAATAAATGTCTATGTCTAGTATATTCCCACATTTTTTCTACTACAGGCATTAACCAATCCCAAGAAGTATCAAATTGTAAATTTTCAGCAGTATGCCAAGATTTACCAGTCCTTTCATCATAAAACCAAAAAAGATGTTTTTTATCTTTCCCCCTTCTATGTAAAAATTCTGCTATTTTAATATTATTTTCAATATTATCTTTCATTTCTTTTTAATTTATATTTTAGTTTAATTAAATTGCTATCATTATTTAAACGTAAAATTTTATAAAAATAATGGGTATAAAAAGACCTGTCTCCTTTCCCTGCTTGTGCATAAAATTCTTGTACTAAATTATAAGGTATATCTGCTCCTCGTACTTCTTCTCTATATTTAGCATTAAAAATAAGTTTATCAATTCTTCTATCTTTATACACAGTATCATATAGATCTTCTTGTTGATAATATTGGTGGACTAATAGATAAATACTATACTCTAAATTTTCAATAGCTTCTTCATTTTTAAGAAATTTCTTAATCAGCCATACAAATATTTTCTTTTTAATTTTTTTCATTCTTTATTTTTTTACAAACCCTAATATGTCGAAATGGTACATAATTCTGTACTCATATTCTGGTTTTGTGTTATTTTGGTTCATAGGGAGACCTACAAAACTATCTATAACAATAATATCCCCTATTTTTACTTTTTTACTTGTTTTTGTTTCTTTCATTTCTCCAATAGAAACTACTTCAGCAATTTTAGTAATAGAATCATTTTTACTTTGCTCTCCAGAACCTTCTAAATCTACTACTATACCAGCTTTTGTGGTAACTTCAGTTTTATTTTTAATTTTTACTAGAATATAATCTATTCCAGGTGTAAATGTAGATGGTTCAAATGATAATTTTTTATCCATTTCTTTTTTTGATTTATACATTAATATATCAGAGTGCCAAATAACTTTAGCATGTTCTGTTTTTGTTGCTATATGAAATCCAGAGTACATAGAAGTAATTAAAACATCTCCTTTAGTAAATTTAGTACTTTTAACACACTCTGTTATATACATTTCATTTCTTATAACTGTGGCTGAATCTAGACTAAATATACCTGCTTCATTTTGTGCTGGCCATGATTTTAGTTTTACTAATGTTCTTTCAGGCGTAGGAGTAATTTCTTCTATACCAATATTAGCTGTTATGTTTTTTGCTTTTTTCATATTCTTCTATAAATTTTTTACATTGTTTATTATATTGTTTAAATACTTTTTCTATTTGATTTAATTCAATAGATGATTCTCTATTTTTAAGTTTTATTTCATTCACATCTCTCGCCTCGTAGTTCATTCTTATTCTTTTTATTGAAATAGATGTACTATTAATTTTAAAAAAAGCGTTAAAGAAATTCCCATATATTGAGGATGTAAAAGGAGGCAGAGGTGAAGAATAACCATCAATACTTTTATACCCTCTCTTAGTGATGTCTACATCTATATAAAAAAGATAAAGTAAAAAAGTTCTTCCTAATTGTTTTTTTGAATTAGATTCTAATGCAATTTTAAACCATCTAATAAAGTATTTAAAT
>Ga0256824_10000774_pt1 | contig 12471 bp, 7 predicted proteins | sample CV67metaG_FD_191570 | JGI IMG/M metagenome (GOLD analysis project Ga0256824, IMG submission 191570) | Hydrothermal vent microbial communities from East Pacific Rise, Pacific Ocean - CV67 | ecosystem: Environmental > Aquatic > Marine > Hydrothermal vents | place: Pacific Ocean: East Pacific Rise...
TACATCGCGAGTGGTGGTTCTGTCCCTGTTTTAGACAGACTTGGAAAGGGAAGCTTTGGTAAACTCAAAGCAAAGGTTAGAAAACGCCTACTAGAGATAGCCGGACAGATAGTTAATACTGCAGCAGCACGTGCTCTCATAAAATCGCCTAAAATTAGCTTGGCTAAAAAAGAGCTCAAAGAGTTTCAGAGTCTCTCTGGATTTGAGTATACAGAGGATCAGACTCAGTCCGTAAATGAGATACTCTCACAGATGAGTTCTGGTCATATTATGGATAGACTCCTAAGTGGTGATGTTGGTTTTGGTAAAACAGAAGTAGCACTTAACACTATTTTTGCCGCATACAAATCGGGTTACCAGTCGGCATTTATTGTGCCAACCACGTTGTTATCTGCCCAGCACTTCCGCTCTCTGCATGAGCGTTTTTTTGAACTTGGTATAAAGTATGCAAAACTCGATAGATTTGTAAGTACAAAAGATAAAAATGCAGTCATAAAAGGTCTTGCAAGTGGGGAAATAGACTGTGTTGTAGGAACACACTCTCTTTTTGGTCTGGAGTTTAAAAAACTCGGTGTAGTCATCATCGATGAAGAGCATAAGTTTGGAGTGAAACAAAAAGAGAAGATAAAAGAGCTCTACCACAACGTGCATCTGCTCTCAATGAGTGCCACACCTATACCACGTTCACTCAACCAAGCGATGAGCTCCATAAAAACAATGAGCCAGCTTTTAACACCACCAAGTGAACGCCAAGGGGTGCGAACCTTTGTTAAAGAGTATGAAGAGAAGCTTATTAAAGAGGTTATACTTCGGGAACTCCGTCGTGGTGGACAGGTCTTTTATGTGCATAACTCTATAGACCATATGCCGATTAAACTCGGTGAACTCAAAGCCTTACTTCCAGAACTTCGTGTAGTTATGCTTCACTCTAAAATCTCAGCAGTTGAGACTGAAAAAGAGTTGCTAAAGTTTGAATCAGGGGAGTATGACTTAATGATTGCTACTTCTATTATAGAATCAGGTATTCACATGCCTAAGGTAAACACCATTCTTGTAGATGGAGCTGATAGATTTGGAATTGCTGACCTGCACCAACTTCGTGGTCGTGTTGGCCGCGGTCATGTTGAAGGTTTTGCTTACTTTATAGTACAGAATAAAGAAGTGTTGACAGATGAAGCAAAAAAACGTCTCTTAGCCCTAGAGTCAAACTCCTTTTTAGGTTCGGGTTCTGTTTTGGCTTATCACGATTTAGAGATTCGTGGGGGTGGTAACTTAGTGGGGGATGCTCAGAGTGGACATATCAAAAATATAGGTTACTCACTCTACCTTCGAATGTTAGAAGATGCCATTAAAGAGCTTAGTAACTCTAAAGAGAGTGAACGTGCTAAAGTAGACATAAAACTAACTATCTCTGCATTTATCTCCGATGAGGTTGTCAAAGAGGATAGACTACGTTTAGATATATATAGACGACTCTCCCAGTGTGAGGAGTCTTTAGGAGTTTATGAGATTGAAGAGGAAATAATAGATAGGTTTGGGGAGTTAGATAACCCAACAAAACAGTTTTTTGAACTTATGGTAATTAAACTTTTAGCCCTTGATAAGAAGATAAAGTCTATTATGAATTATGGACAGAATATCACAATAACTTATTTAAATGAGTCCAAAGAGATGATAAAATCAGCAAGTAAAGATGATGATGATATTATCAAAGCAACACTTTTTTATCTGAGAAATAACAAACCAAAAATACTTTAAGAGTAAAGGAAAAATATGCGCATAGCTTTTATTGGCGATATTGTCGGTCAGCCAGGACGTAAGATGATTAAAGCTCATCTAAAAAATTTAAGAGAGGAGCACTCTATTGACTTTGTGATTGCAAATTATGAAAATGCTTCTCATGGCTTTGGTTTAACGGCTAAGAATGCGAATGAGTTAGTCTCTTACGGTATTGATGTGATGAGTGGAGGGAACCATACTTGGGATAAAAAAGACATATTGCCTCTTTTTGACACACATGAACTACTCCGTCCACATAACTACCCTGAAGGTGTACCTGGAACAGGTTGTAAGGTTTATGAAATTGCTGGAGAGCAACTGGCAGTCTTAAATCTTATGGGACACTTTGCAATGCCTTATGCAGATAATGCTTTTAGATGTGCCCAGGAGACTGTAGAAAATTTAAAAGTAGTAGATGGTGTTAAAAATATTTTTATAGATTTTCATGCAGAGGCTACGAGTGAGAAACGCGGCATAATGATGCTTCTTCAAGGGGAAGTGAGTGCAATAATGGGAACACATACACATGTCTCCACAGATGACTTTCAAATTTCACAAGGGACAGCATACTTGAGTGACATAGGGCTTACTGGGTGTAGAGACAATGTTATAGGTATGGATAAAAATGTGCCACTTAAGCAGTTTTTAACAGGGATGAAAGGGCACTTTGACATCCCTAAAAAGTGTAAAGCTATTTTACAAATTGCTATTATGGATATAAGTGATGGAAAATGTAGTAGTGCATTTAAGTTAAAAGTATTTGATGATGGGAGAGTTCTTAAGAGCGAAGCTTGGATAGAAGAGTAATACTTTAGGCGGTAATTTGGTAGTATCTTTCATTTTCTCTGTAGATACTAACCTTCTTGTCTTGAATGACTTGTTCTAATGGTGAAGAGTTGTAATATGATGTTTGACTGAGGGTTGTATCTGCCTTATAAAAAGAGAAAGATATATGATTGTTCTCTTCATAAGCTACTTGTGCATTTTTTGTTTGTTTTATGTTTGAGTAGTTTTGTGTTATATTTGCAAGTTTTTCATTAGAAGTTTGGAGTATAAGTTGTGTTGAAAAAGGACTGTTTTTAGAAATATAATTTATAGGAAGTTGCTCTTTTTCAAGTGAATGTATCGATTTTTTCTCTACTCTATTATCACTAAAGATATTCTTTTTTGTTTTTGATGACTCCCCATTTGTACTCTTGTTTAGTGTGTTATTATGTGTAAATGTACTAAATGTTGAAATATACATAACTGACCTTTAAACCCTTTATACACTATTATACACTAATAAATGAGTAAAATTTAGAGATACTCTATTAAAAAAAGGTATCTCTAGAAAAAAAAGAGAGATAATTGCAAAAAAAGTGATAAAATAAAGATTAAATCACCAGTTACTCACAATATTCAGATAGAATATTGGAAATATTTAATCTATTAGAAAAAGTTATTTCTAATAATTGAGAAAAAGGGAACGAAATAATGATGAAAAAAAGCTTGTTTGCTGCATCTATTCTTAGCGGATTTTTCTATAGTTCATTGGGGGCAGTAACTCTTCAAGAAAACATAATAGAAGTGTTAAATACTAATCCTGTTGTTCAAGAGAGACTTAAAAACTTCAGAGCTACACAGCAAGACCTAAATATTGCGGAGTCTGAGTACTATCCACAATTAGATTTGAGTGCTAGTGCTGGTTACAATAATGGAGGAGAACTTTACAGTCATGTTCGAGACCCGGATTATACAAACTATAACAGTACATTGACTTTAACACAAAATCTTTTTGATGGTTTTGGTACTATGCATAAAGTTGACTATGAAGAAGCACGTATACTTTCAGCTGCATACCATTACATAGAAAAAGCAAACGATATGGCTTTTGAAATGACAAGTGCCTATGTTAGTGTTCTTCGTTCTTATGAACTTTTACAAACAGCACGTGAAAATGTACAGATAAATGAAACAATTTACTTTAAAGTTAAAGACCTTTTCGATGCAGGACTTACAACAGACTCAGAAGTAAAAAAAATTCAATCTACACTCTCACTTGCACGTTCAAACTTAACAGTACAACAAAATAATGCACGTGATACAGAGTATACATATAGACGAGTATTAGGTCGCATGCCAAGTGTTTCTGAGATGAAAAGACCAGACTTTGACCTTCCTATGCCAGAGAGTATAGAGAGAGCTGCAATGTATTCAATTGAGCATAACCCATCTCTTTTAGTAAGTAGATATAACATCAAAGGTGCTCAGGCACTCTGGAAGCAAAGAGAGAAAGATTACTATCCTAAGTTTGACTTAGAAGTTTCTCAATCTTATAACGATGCTTCAAGAATTCCAAATGGATTTGATCAAGCTGATGATAGATTTAAAGCTCGCATATTAATGACATATAATCTCTACCGTGGTGGAGCTGATAAGGCAAATATTCAGAAGCATGTAAGTAAAATCAATCAAGAGATAGAGATTAAAAGAGATCTTAAACGTCAAGTTATAGAAGGATTAGACCTCTCTTGGAATGCTTATGAGATGATAGGACTTCAACTTCAAGATTTAAAAAAATATAGTGACTATAGTGAAAAAACATTGAATCTTTACAAAGAAGAGTATGACTTAGGAAGACGTTCTCTCCTTGATTTACTCTCAGCACAGACTGATGTAATCAATTCACGTTCACAAATTATCAAATCTGAGTATGACAGACTTTTTGCTAAGTATAGAATTTTAGATGCAATGGGTCTTCTTGTTCCTGCTGTAGCTGGTGAAAAAACTGATTATGCAGCAAAAGTGAATCTTTATACAGATGAAGATGCGCATGAGGTTTTAGATACTCTACCAGTAAAACTAGATGTAGATGATGATAAAGTTCCAGATAATTTAGACTTATGTGATAACTCTTTACATGAAAATAATATTATGCCATATGGCTGTAAAGAGTTTAAGCGCGACAACGATGGTGACGGAGTTTATAACTCTGTTGACCAGTGTCCTTTAACACCACGTGGTGTTAAAGTGGATGTAAAAGGATGTGCATACGATAGTGACATGGATGGTATAATGGATTATCTTGATAAGTGTCCAGATACTCCTCAAGGTTATAGAGTTAACAATAAAGGATGTACCGCATCACTTAATTTAGGCGTTAATTTCTTATACTATAGTTATGAGGTTGATGAAGAGTCTAAAGCTAGAGTCAAAGAGTTTGCTGAGTTTATAAAAACAAAACCAAATGCTAAAATATTGATTGTTGGACATACCAGCTCTAAAGGTGATGCCGACTTAAATATGAAACTTTCAAAAAATAGAGCAAATGCTATCTATAAAATGTTAATAGAAGATGGTGTTCCTGCAGAGAGAATGAGTACAGAAGGTAGAGGCGAAACAGAACCAATTGCTGATAATAGCACACCAGAAGGTAAGCACACGAATCGTCGTGTGGAAGTTGAATTGGTGGAGGAGTAGATGATGATAAAAATACTATTTGGATTATTCCTTACCCTCACTGTTACATTAAATGCTGATACTTATGACTATGACTTTAGTGTTTCACAAAAATCTGGAGCAGCACCAGTAAAAGTTGACCCGATAATGAACGGAAGTTTTTTAGAGATAATTCGTTTTAATGAAATATCATTTGCTGAAGAAGTAGAGAGTGATGATAGATCTTCTAATTTAGATAAAATTGCAGATAAGATTAAAGAGTATAAAGATAATGATAAAGATATTATTGTCTCTATTATTGGTCATACAGAAGCTACAACTGATGATATGAATGAAAAAACTATAGAATCAGATACTTATGCAAATAGTATTCAAAATATTTTTAGAGACTCACTAGGTGAATACTGTAGTTCAGATAGAAGTCATGAATATGCTAAAGATATCCAAAATAGATTGATGGATAGAGGTGTTGATGAGAATATAACTACTCTAGAATATCGTAATGGAAAAGATCTCTTATATAGCGATGCAACGGATGAAGGACGAGACCTTTCGAATCGTGTAATGGTTGCAATGTATGTACTTATTCCTAAAGATGTTGACCTTGATGAAGATGGAGTTATGGATAGTACAGACCGTTGTCTGAATACTCCAAAAGGCATTACTGTTAATAGATACGGATGTCCGGTAGATTTAGATGGAGATGGTGTCCTAGATGATAAAGATAGATGTGCACAAACACCTAAAAGAATAAATGTAGATAAGTATGGCTGTCCACTTGACTCAGATGGTGACGGTGTGCTAGACTATCAAGATAGATGTGCGAATACTGTGAAAGGAAGTGAGATTGATGAATATGGTTGCCCTATCACAAAAGTTTTAGCAATTAATTTCGCATCAAGATCAGCAGAAATAGCGAGTAGCTACCATCCACAAATTGTTGAATTTGCAGAGTTTTTGCGTAAATACCCAGAGTATAGAGCAGAGATTATTGGGCATACGGATAGTGTAGATAAAGAAGCTAAAAATATGAAACTCTCACAAGAGAGAGCATTAGCAGTAAAAATTGCATTAGAGGAAGAGGGTGTAGCATCGACTCGTCTTACCTCAAGTGGCCGTGGTGAATTAGATCCAATTAAAACAAATCGCACGGCTGAAGGTCGAAGAGCAAATCGCCGTATAGAAGTGAAACTGTCATATTAAAAATCGAAGTAAGGTAAGACTCATATGAGCGACAAAACAATATTACTAAAGCAAGATTCTCTTTTAGATTCTCTTGTTTTATATACTAAACTCTTTCATAAGCCCTTTACGGCAGAAGCACTCATGGCAGGACTTCCTGTCCATAATAGCAGTGAAACACAAGAACTTTTTTCAATAGGTAATTCCAAATCACTTTTTTCACGTGTAGCAGGTAGAGCAGGACTAAAATCGACTCTTATTGAACGTCCTATCTCTAAAATGCTACAGTTACAACTCCCTATGATTTTACTTCTTAGTAATGACAACACCTGTATCTTAGAAAATTTTTCTGATGATAGAAAAGAGGTTAAAATAATCTATGCAGAGGGTGATGGTATAGAAGAGTGGTTGAGTGTAGAAGATTTAGAGAGTGAGTATTTAGGTTTTGCCTTTATGCTAAAAAGAGAGTTTAAGTATGAGACTAAAAATAGTAGAACACTGCAACTCAAACAGAAACATTGGTTCTGGAGTACAATTAAACTCTCTAGTAGAATATATAGTGATGTTCTTTGGGCTTCTTTACTTATAAATCTCTTTGTTTTAGCTACCCCTCTTTTTACCATGAATGTGTATGATAGGGTCATCCCAAATAATGCACAAGAGACTCTTATGGTCTTTACCATAGGTATAGTCTTAGTCTATATTTTAGATTTCTTTTTAAAGTTTACCCGTGCTTATATGCTTGAAGTTGCTGGAAAAAAGAGTGATATTATTATGTCATCTATTATTTTTGAAAAAGTAGTTGATTTGAAAATGGCAGCTCATCCAGACTCTGTTGGTTCATTTGCAAATAATTTAAAAAACTTTGAGTCCGTTCGCTCGTTTTTTACTACGGCTACTATGAGTGCAGTTATTGACCTTCCTTTTGCAATTATATTTCTACTTGTTATTTACTATATTGGTGGACTTTTGGTTTTAGTCCCTATGACAACCATGATACTAATATTTCTTTATGCTCTTGCGATAAAAGGACCGTTAAGAGAGAGTATAGAAGCTTCACATGCTGCAGCTGCAAAGAAAAATGCTATTTTAATTGAAACACTGCAAAATATTGAAACCATAAAATCAATGAGAATGGCTGGTAAAGTACAATGGGAATGGGAAGAATCTACAGGGGAAATAGCAGAGAAAAATCTTAAATCTCGTATTTTTTCTTCTTCTATCCCAAATATTACAAATCTTCTCATTCAGCTTAATACAGTCTTTGTAGTTGTCTTTGGTGTCTATATGATTCAAGAGTTTGAGTTAACAATGGGTGGTCTCATTGCCGTAGTTATTTTAACATCACGAACAGTTGGGCCCATGGGACAAGCTGCTGCACTCATTACAAACTACTCAGATGCTAGAAGCTCTTATGAGACTTTAAATGAGATTATTAGTCGTCCTGCAGAGCGTCCAGCTGGACAAGAATTTGTAGAGCGTCCAACACTTAGTGGTGAGATTGAGTTTAAAGATGTAACATTTAGCTATCCAGGTTCAGAGGTTCCTGCGATTAATAAGGTGAGTTTTAAAATTAATGCAGGTGAAAAAGTGGCATTTATCGGTCGAATAGGTTCTGGAAAATCTACTATTGCAAAGCTAATGTTAAAACTATATGAACCAGATAGTGGAACTATTTTAGTAGATGGCATAGATATTTCACAGATTGACCCTGCTGATTTACGCCGTATGATGAGTTATGTGCCTCAAGATATACATCTATTTAAAGGGACAGTAAAAGAGAATATTATCTCATCTGAACGCCATCCTCACGATGAAGATGTGATAAAAGCAACTGTTTTAAGTGGTGCAAACGAATTTATTCACACACACCCTTTAGGGTATGAGATGCCAATAGGTGAACGTGGTGCAGGGCTCTCTGGTGGACAACGTCAAAGTGTAGGTATCGCAAGGTCCCTACTTCAAGATAGTCCAATTGTTCTCATGGATGAACCAACAAATGCAATGGATCAAACTACTGAACAACAGCTACTAGCCAGATTAAAAAATGAGATAATAGATAAAACATTTATCTTAATAACACAAAAATTATCACTCTTAGATTTAACAGATAGGGTAATTGTTATGCACGGAGCTAAGGTTTTACTTGATGGTCCAAAAGCTGAAGTTACAGCTAAATTGCAAGGAGGACAGTCATGAGTGAAGATATGAAAAAGAATTTAACTCAAAAAGATTATGAGTTTATGCACTCACTCAGTGCTGCTGTTTTACAATCTGCTCCTAAAAAACTCAGAGTAGTGATGTTCTTTTGGGTTGTTGCGATTTTTTTATTAATTACTTGGGCATACTTTGCACAGATTGATGAGATAGCTCGTGGTGATGGAGAGATTATTCCTAGTGGTGAAAATCAGATGATTCAAAATCTTGAGGGTGGAATAGTTGAGGAAATTTTAGTACGAGAGGGTGAAGAGGTTGTTAAAGGACAAATTCTTATAAGAATAGACAATAAAAAATCTCAATCTTCTTTTAGTTCTAATGCTATTTTAGCAGATGCCTTAGAGGCGAAGATACTACGTTTAAAAGCAGAATCTAATGGAGAAAACTTTGAAGTTAGCGATGAGTTAACAAAAAGAATCCCAGAACTAGTAGCAAATGAGAGAAGTCTCTTTGACACAAATAAACTACAATTTTCATCAAAGTTAAATGCCTTAAAAGCACAGTTGACACAGAAGCGACAAGAACTTTCAGAAGCATATTCTCAGAAAAAACATTTAAATACTTCATTAGGAATGATAAATAAAGAAGTTCGAATGACCAAACCAATGGTTGCACGTGGTGTCTCATCTAAAGTTGATTTTTTAAAACTACAACGTGAAGCAAATCAAGCTTCAGAAAGGTATAGTGCTGTAAGCCTCTCTATTCCAAGATTAAATGCTGCCATACGAGAGGTTAAAAGTACAATTACAGAATCAAAGCTACTCTTTAAAAATGAAGCAAAATTACAACTTAATGAGGCTATAGCTGAGCTTAGAGGTATACTTGTAAATTCAACTGCACTGAAAGATCAAGTAACAAGAACATTAGTTCGCTCACCAATGAATGGAATTGTTCAAAAGATGTTTGTCCATACTGTTGGGGGTGTCATTAGACCTGGTGCAGATATAGTAGAAGTAGTTCCAAGCGACCAAACACTTTTAGTTGAAGTTAAAATTAAACCTTCGGATATTGCATTTATATATTTTAATCAAAAAGCAATTGTAAAATTTTCAGCCTATGATTTTTCTATCTATGGTGGACTTGATGGTAAAGTTGTGTTAATAAGTGCCGATACTATCAAAGATGAAAAAGACAATACTTTTTATACAGTAAGAATTAAAACAAATAAAAACTTTCTAGGAAGTGAAAAAAAGCCACTTAAAATAATACCGGGTATGACAGTTAATGTAGATATTATAACGGGGCAAAAAAGTGTCTTAGATTACATACTTAAACCTATTTTAAAAACAAAACAATACACATTTAGCGAGAGATAAAATGAATATAATACTATTTAGTGATGATTTAGCTCTCATTACCCATTGGCAAAAAGCAATTTCTCAAAAGTCTGAATTAGTTGAGAGTATTAGTGAGCTGAAAAATGTAGAATCTAGTGTGGTAATTATGAATGTATCTTCTTGCTTTCCTGAGTGTTTAGAGTTAGTAGAATACTTAAAAGCAAGAGATAATAAAGTTTTAGTACTGCATAGAATGCCAACACTACTCAGTGCTAAAAAGTTCTTAAAAAGTGGTGCAGATGGTTATGGAAATGCAATGATGAAAGAGCATTTTTTACACTCAGCACTTTACACAATTAAAGATAATATGGTCTGGTTACATCCAGAAATTACATCTGCTATGATTACTGAATTACCTGCTTCTAAAGCTCAAAATAGCCATCTTCTAGATGAATTGACTTCACGTGAAAAAGAGGTAGCTTTACTTTTGAAGAATGGAGATAGTTACAAAAAAGTAGCACTTAATTTAGGTATTACACCTCGAACAGTCAAGGCACATGCTGGGCATATCTATACAAAATTAAATATAAAAGATAGACTCGCTTTAGCACTCCTTTTAAAATAATCAACATCCTATTTCTCACTATTGTCCTCAAGGACAATAGTAATGATTTCCTTTTTTCCCTATAATCTAAAATAATTAAAATTCTATAGAATTAGGGGATGTCATGAAAACTCTTGTAGGTACAGTAAAATCGTTAGAGGGAAAATTCTTTGCTAAAGATGCAGAGGGAAATGTTGTAGAGCTTAAAGTTGGGGATAAAATAACTGAAGACATGGTTGTTTTTGGTGATAAGACAAATGGAGAAAGTGCATTTGTTCAAATTGACATGCCAGAAGATGATTCTTCAATCATGATTCTTGGTACTCAAGAGCAACTTTTTGATGCATCTCTTTTTGAATCTAAACTAGAAAGCCTTGAGAGTGGTTTAGATAAAAAAAGTGTTACTGCTGCTTTAGATAAAGAGGTTGTTGAAGATATTCAAGAAACATCAGAGACAGAAGCTGACCTAGCACTCTTAGATGATACAGCTGCAGGAAGTGAGCCAGTAAGAGATGAAAAATCTCGTGCTGATGAGTTTGTAGACCGAGATGGATCTATAATTGACATCGTGAGTGATCTTCGTGATGCTAAATTTGCAGCACTAGAAGAAAAAAAGATAGAAGAATCTTCTCTTCCACTTTCAGAGCAAAACAATAATGCTCCTATTGTTCCTTTATCCCCTCCACGTATTATTCTTTCTATCTCTGGAGAAGAGTCTATAGAAGAGGGAAATACAGCAACCTACACAGTAGAGTTAACTGAATCAACGATTGAAGACATGGTTGTCGATATTACAATTACCAATGTAACAACTAATGGTGATGTTGTTTTAGAAACAATTCAAGTAACAATTCCTGCTGGTAGTGCAACAGCTACATTTACTGTAGATAATGTTGATGATGCTATTAAAGAGTCTATGGAAGAGTATAAAGTAGAAATTACAGCAAATACCGATGGTGGAAATGCTGTTGTAGAAGTTGGAAACAAAGAAGTTACAACAACAATTACCGATGAGTCTACAACAAACCCACAAAACCCAGAAAATCCAGCGGATGCTGGAACACAGCTTACAATTACTGGAGATAGCTCTGTAATAGAGGGGGAAGATGCGACATATACACTTTCATTAACAGAAGCTCCTTTAGTAGATATGATAGTTGATGTAACAATTTCTAATATCGATACAAATGGCGATGTGCTCACAGAAACTATCTCTGTAACAATTCCAGCTGGTCAGACAACAGTAACATTTGATATCCCTAATACAAATGATAATATAAGTGAAGCTCCTGAAGACTATAAAGTAGAGATTACAGGAAATACAGATGGTGGCTACGAAAGTGTTGCTATTATGAGCTCCAACGTGGTTACAACAATTATAGATAATGTCGAACCTCAAATAAGCATCAATGATGTTACTATGAACGAAGCTGATGAGAGCATGACATTTACAGTAACTCTTAGCAATGTAAGTGAACTTCCTGTAAGTGTTAACTACCAGACAGTAGATGGAACAGCGGTAGAGGGTGTTGATTATACCAATACGAATGGAGTATTAACATTTGAACCAGGTGTAACATCTTTAACAATTACTGTACCTGTAAAAAATGATATTCTTGATGAGGGTTCTGAAACATTAGATATGCTTCTTTCTAACCCTACAAATGCAACAATTATTGATAATACTGGTTTAGGTGTTATTAGTGATGTCACTGTTCCTACTGTTACAGTAGATTTTAATGTAACTCCAAATGATGAAAATGATGAGCCAGTTTCACTTGGCGGTACAACTCAAAATACAGAGAGTGTAGATGTCGTTATTACAGATGAAAATGGGAATGTAGTTTTTAGTAAAAATGATGTTCCTGTAGATGCAGATGGAAACTGGGAAATCCCAGCTGATGAACTTCCAGAATTTGCTGAAGATCTTCTTTATACTGCAACTGTTGTAGCAAAAGATACTGATGGAAA
>Ga0256824_10000775_pt1 | contig 12468 bp, 12 predicted proteins | sample CV67metaG_FD_191570 | JGI IMG/M metagenome (GOLD analysis project Ga0256824, IMG submission 191570) | Hydrothermal vent microbial communities from East Pacific Rise, Pacific Ocean - CV67 | ecosystem: Environmental > Aquatic > Marine > Hydrothermal vents | place: Pacific Ocean: East Pacific Rise...
AAAGAAACGCTTAATTTTTTGATAAGAATTAGATCTATTTAAAAAATATGCCCAATCTATAATTAAACGCTTCATTTTCTAACTTATCTAACTTAATTTTGCTTTTAACAACTCATTTACAACTTGAGGATTCGCACTACCTTTTGATGCTTTCATAACTTGACCAACAAAAAATCCAAAAAGTTTATCTTTTCCACCTTTGTATTGTTCAACTTTTTCAGGATTAGCATTTATAATCTCATCACACATAGCTTCAATAGCACCTGTATCTGTAACTTGTTTTAATCCTAATTTTTCTATAACAGAATCAACATCAGAATCATTTTCCATTAAATAATCAAGAACATCTTTACCAGCTTTACCACTAATAGTTTTATCTTCTATTCTTTTAACTAAAAAGCCTAATTTTTTAGCATCTACTGGTGTATTTGTAATATTCATATCGCCTTTAAGACGACCTTGAAGTTCACTTGTTAACCAAGTTATAGCACCCTTAGCAGAGATGCCCTCTTCCATCATTGTTTCAAAAAAGTGAGCCATCTCAACAGATGAAGTTATAACACCTGAGTTGTACTCATTCATACCATATTCACTTATGAATCTTGCTCTTTTAGCATCTGGTAATTCAGGTATTTGTGAGTATTTTTCTATCATCTCGTCAGTTACAACAGCTTTTAGTAAGTCTGGTTCTGGAAAGTAACGGTAATCAGCAGCTTCTTCTTTACCTCTCATAGAACGAGTCTCTTGTTTAGTTTGGTCAAAAAGTCTAGTCTCTTGACAAATCTCTTCATCATAAACACCATCTTCCCAAGCTTCACTTTGACGAGCAACTTCTAATTCTATCGCTTTTTGGATAAACTTAAATGAATTTATATTTTTAATCTCAACACGAGTATAAAGTTTTTCATCACCTTTAGGGCGAATCGAAACATTTACATCAACACGAAATGAACCCTCTTGCATATTCGCATCACCAATATCTAAGTAACGAATAATTGAGTGAAGTTTTTTAAGATAAGCAATAGCCTCATCACCACTTCTCATATCTGGTTGTGTAACTATCTCTAACAGTGGTGTTCCAGCACGGTTTAAATCTACTTTAGAGATATCACCATCGTGGATATTTTTTCCAGCATCTGCTTCGATATGGGCGAAACCTACACGAATAGTTTTTTTACTACCATCTTCTAGTTCAATATCTAACTCACCATTTTGAATAACAGGAGTATAAAACTGAGTAATTTGATATGCTGATGGAGAATCAGGGTAAAAGTATGATTTACGGTCAAAATAAGATGTACGATTTATAGTCGCATTTATAGCTGTACCTAACATAACAGCTTTAGCTAAAACCTCTTTATTTAAAACAGGTAAAGCACCAGGAAGAGCTAAACAAGTTGGGCAAGTGTTTACATTTTGTTTATGATTAAAACTCGTAGGACACGAACAAAAAAGTTTTGTATTTGTATTTAACTGAACATGGACTTCAAGACCTATAACTACTTCAAACATAAATTTCCTTAAATATAATAATTAAAAGGATTCTATCTAATTTTAGCTTTAAATGGTTTTATTTAGTATGTTTAGAATAAAGTCTTTTAAGAAGTTCTGTTTGTTTTTTTGATTCAGCTAATCTTTGTCTATTTACTGAAAAAGAATCTAAAGCTAAAATAATGAATAGTGAAGTAACAATATATAAAATTGTAAGAAAAATAGCTAGTCCAAGACTAATAAATAAGAAGATTTTAAAAGTTATAAGAGCACCAAAGAGGAGGATTCCCCATGATGCCCCAAGCAAAAAGCTTATAGTTTTATCAAATATATCTTTTTGCATAACTTAAGTCCCTAGTGGTCGTCAACAGCGACAGCACCACCAAGATAAACATAAGTAAGCATCATAAAAATAAATGCTTGTAAAAATGCCATAAAAGTTAAAAGAGCAAATGGAATCATTGGTAATAACCATGGAGCTAGCATTAAGATAACCATTAAGAACATATCATCACCCTTTACATTACCAAATAAACGGAAAGAAAGAGAAACTAAACGAGAAAAATGAGAAACTATCTCAATTGGGAACATTAACCAATATAACCACCAAACTGGACCTAAAAAGTGTTTAAAGTATTTAATAACACCTTGTTCTTTAATACCAACATAGTTATAGTAAACAAATACAGAAACTGCTAAAGTAAGAGCAAATTCTAAGAAAGCAGTTGGTGCTTCAAACCCAGGGATAACACCAACAAGGTTAGCTATACCAACAAATAAACCAATAGTAGCAACTAAAGGAAGAAAACGAAGAGCTTGCTCTTTACCCATAACATCTGAACCCATTTTTAAAACACCAGAAATATATGCTTCCATTAAATTCTGAGTTCCCTTAGGAACAAGTTGAAGGTTTGACATAGCCATCTTAACTAGCATTAAAGCTATACCAGCAGATAGTAACATGTGAGTAATATAGATAAAAGTCTTATCGTGAGTAATAAGACCGAAGAAAGTAAACAGTTCAGGCATGTAATGCTCCCTAAAAATTAATTGCGCTATTATAATCTAAGTTGTATTAAACTATTCTAATAAAATAATATTTTTAGGGGATTTTCTCCTAGAATCTAAAAAATCACACTTTAATCTTTTTTAACATCTTTAGCTGTAAAGTTTTTACCAGCTATACTTTCTAAGAATACTGTCGCATAAGAACCTTTAGGAAGTGAAAAAGATATATTTAACTTACCAAAACCTTTTTCATATTTAGTTTCAATAGAACTAGGGTAAATAAGTGCTTCCCTTCTTAAACCTTTTTCTATTAAATATTCATCATCAAACTCTTTTTCTATCTCTCTAGCTTCATCTCTAGCACGGAAAACTCCACGACCACATAATAACCCAGTAGGAATCATCTTTTTAGATTGAAAATCTTTTAATGGTACTAACTTAGGTGTTACAAGCTTAGAATCTTTAACACTAAAATATATATCGCCATTAAGTAGTTTAAACTTACCATCTTCTTGACTTAAACTAACTCTTTCATAAAGCCATTCATTGAAAAGTGTACTTTGATAAACAGAGATTAAAAACTTTTTTAATTTAGCATCGGCAATATGTAAATCACCATCTATCATCTCTTTAGCTTGTTTTATACTATCGCCATCTCTACCAAATCTTTGAAAACCAAAATAATTTTCTAAACCATTTTTTTCATTTTTTCTAGCTACTTTTTCAATTTTACCAGCTTTAATATCATCTATATTATAAAGATTTATGCTAAATCTATTTCCTTTTAAGTCACCCATCTGTATAGATTTGTTGTGTCTATAACTATTTAATATTTTTATTTGTGGATGTTTAAATTTTTTTAATGTTTTTTCATACTTTAACTCAACAGATAAGTACTGAGTTGTAGTCGCGTGTTTATCTTTTAGCCCAGCATACCCTATCTTTTGTGCAGGGATATTTAAAAACTCTGCGAAAATCGCTATCATATCCCAAGTTGTAAGCTCAATTTTTTGTACTTGAACTATTATAAAATTACCACTACCTTTAAACTTACCTAGTGGAATCTCATCTACTATAAAATCTTGTTTATTTTGGTAAAAATCAAATTTTACTTTTCCATTGTTTTGTAAATATACTCTTTCCATATTCTCTCTTTTTATATTTGTAATAGTTTCAACTCTCTATGAGCTACTGCTATATCTTTTTTAATCGCTTCTTTAAGTGTTGTTAAATTTTCAAATTTTTCATTATTTCTTATAAAAGAGATAAAACTAATTGATGCTTTATCTTCACAAAGAATCTCACCATCAAGTATATGACTCTCTATCGCGAAACTTCCATCTGTTGTGATTCTGTGACCAACAAACGAAACAGATGGGTGGTAATGCTCTTCACCGTCTATTCTAGTTAAAGTGACATAAACACCATCTTTTGGAACTAAAAAACCTTCTGATTCTATGTTAACAGTAGCAACTAACTCTTTTTTACCAAGCCCCTGCCCTTTTACTTGAGAACCTCTTATAGTATAATTATGCCCTAAAAATGCGTTAGCACCTTTAATATCACCAATATTTAACTTTGTTCTAATCTTATGTGAGTGAATAGAATCACCATCTAAAGTAACCTCATCAATAATCTTAACCTCACCATTAAATATAGTTTTTAAATCATTAAAAGAATATTTACGATTCTTTCCAAAGTGAAAATCATAACCAACCACTATTTTTTCTAAATTTGGAAATATCTCTTTTAGTAACTCTACAAAAGCGACAGCATCAAGAGTACGGATATTATCTAGTTCAAAATAATGAATTGGGTAATGTGAAAAATTTTCCCTTTCAGTTTTTGGAGTAAGATTAGCATACCCTGTCTCTATAACCACAATACATCCAGAATTACCCAACTCTGAAAAAAGTGCCTGATGTCCAATGTGCATACCATCAAATCCACCAATAGCAATCGCTTTTATACTGTTTTTCAAAGATTCTTCCCTTAATATTTTGTAACATTTTAGCATATAAAATAACTTTTATGATAAACTAAACAAATTAAAAAATAGGAATAACAAATGACAACAATAGAAAATATATATAAAGAGATGGAAATTTTAGTAAGTCAAATTGAGGGAGAAGATGCTATAGAAGAGGTAGATATTGAATTTGTCCCGTATGAAAAAAATACAACTGAACTTTTAGAATCTTCAAGTATAGAATCTTACCTAGAAAAATATGACGAGATTTGTAAAGATGGTTCTGCTGTTTTAGAGTGTTTTAACTTTACAGATTCTAAAGAGCTTGGTGAGTACATAGAGAAAGAAGAGTTAAGTTTTGACGAGTTAAAACTAGAAACAGCAAAAGCCTCTTGTGAAGCTCTTAAGTTTCTTATTTATGAAGCAGAAGAGGAGGAATACTAAATATTTTAGTATTCTCCATTTAGTATGTTATCAATCTTTCTAATCTTACCCTCTAACTCTTCAAGTTCATTACTACATATATCAAAAACAACCTCAGAATCTATATCTACATAATGATGAGATATAAAATCTCTTGCTTTTATAATTTCACTCCAGTAATTTTTAGTTGCTATTTTAAGTATAAGCTCTTTTTCTCTCTTATCCAAATTTTTTACAGATTCTCCAATAGATTGTAATCGCATAGATATAGAATCTAATTTATCTAAACCGTTATCATCTACTAAAAAATCATCACTATTTTTTATCCCTTTAAATCGTCGTTTTATAAGTCTTAAACTTTCTAAAATAAAATCAATTAATTCTTGTGTTGTTGCTTTATCCAAAAATTACCTCTTTTTTTATACTTTCAAAAATAGCACCTTTAGTTCTTTTATGTTTATGTAATAAATCTATTTTTTTATTATAAAGTTCCTCTAGGTAAACCCATAAACCTGCTATATTTTTAAATGTTTTATGTTTAAATTCTACATATATATCTATATCACTATTTTCTGTTTGTTTATCTTTAGCATAACTACCAAATAATCCAATTTTATCAACTTCATAAGTTTCTTCTAAATATAATTTTTCCCTTTTTAAAGTTTCCAATATATCATTTTTTGTCATCATAATATCCTTATAACCTAAGTTTTACAATTTTATTTCTCAAAATAGTAACAATACTCTAAATTCCCCTCTTTACCAGTAAGTTTTGATGGGGATTTTAAAACAAGATTCCACCCTTTTAAACTACAATAATCTTCAAATTTCAACATAGCTTTTAAGATGGCTTTTTCATCTGTAACTACACCATGGTTATCTCTTTTAACGTCTTTTCCAACTTCAAACTGTGGTTTAAAAAGTAAAATTATTTTATCACTAGCTAGTCTGTCTACTGAATCTAAAATATGGAGTAAAGATATAAAAGCAACATCACTTACAACTATCTCAAACTTTTTTTCACTCTTAAACTCCCTAATATCACAACTCTCATAAGAAAAAACTCTCTCATCATCTCTTAACGACTTATGTAACTGCTCTTTACCAACATCAACAGCAGAAACCTCTTTTACACCTTTTTCTAAAAGAACTTGAGTAAAACCACCAGTTGATGAGCCTATATCTAATGCTACTAAACCTTTTAAATCTAGCTTTAACTCATCTAAAAAAGAGTTTAGTTTATGAGCAGAACGGGAAACATACTTTTTATATTCAGCTATTTTAACCTCATCTTTTAACTCATCTAGCTTGAAAGAACTCTTTATTATAATCTTAGAATTAACACTTACGATTCCCTCTTTTATAATATTTTGAGCCTTAGTTCTACTCTCTACTAATTTATTTTCTACTAAATAGTGGTCTAGTCTAATCATTTAACATCTCTCTCATTTTAGTTTCAGTTAAACACTCTACATCTAACTTTATCGCTTTGTCGTACTTACTTCCAGCATCTTCACCGTAGATTAAAAAATCTGTTTTTTTAGAAACACTTCCTGAAACCTTAGCCCCTAAACTCTCTAACAACTCTTTTATAACTCCACGAGATTCACTCATAGTTCCAGTTAAAACAACTGTTTTATCTTTAAAAGGATTCTCTACTGCCTCCTCCCTTTTTTGAGGAACAACAGGTTTTAAAAGATTCTCTAGTGCTAAGATAGTCTCTTTGTTTACCCTCATAAACTCTAAAACAGATTCTGCCATCTCCTCACCAATACCCTCACAAGCAACTAACTTATCTTTTGTAGCATTTAGTAAAGAATCGCCAAAAGTTTCGCTTAAAATTTTAGATGAGACCTCCCCAATATGTTCAATCCCTAAAGAGTTAACAAATCTCCAATATTCACACCCTTTAACTTTCTCAATAGAATCTAGTAAATTTTGTGATTTTTTATCTTTAAATCCCTCTAGTTTTAGAAGCTTCTCTAAGTTCAATTCAAATAAATCTATAACACTTTTAATAGTTTGAGTATCATAAAGAATCCTAACTATTTTATCACCCAATCCATCTATATTTAAACAAGGTTTTGAGGCAAAATGGATAATTGAGTTTACAACTCTAGCTTTACAGTTAAGATTCTGACACTTTAGTAAAACACCCTCATTTAAGAGTTCACTACCACACTCTGGACACTCTAGTGGTCTTTTAAATTTCACTTGAGTTCCATCTCTCTCATCAGTTAAAACCTTAACTATTTTAGGAATCACATCTCCACTTCTTAGTATAATCACACTATCGTTTATACAAATATCTTTTCTATCTATCTCATCAAAGTTATGTAGTGTAGCTCTCTCAACTACAACACCATCTATGTTTGTTGGTTCAACAACTGCCACTGGAGTAACAGCCCCACTTCTTCCAACTTGTAGTAAAATCTCTTTTATTTTTGTTATCTTCTCTATGGCTGGAAATTTATAGGCAACTGCGAATCGTGGTACTTTTACAGTGTATCCCATATCTATTTGAGAGGCTATCTCATCTACTTTAATCACCATACCATCTAACATCATAGAGTAAGAATCTCTATCTTCTACCATCTTTTTGTATATCTTCTCTATCTCTTCAAAACCTTTACATTTAGCACTAATTGGTGGCTTTTTAAATCCTAAAGAGTAGATATAGTTCATTTTATCACTTAAGTTTTTTTGAGTAAGTTCATTCTCACCAACACCATAAGGTAAAAAGACTAAATTTCTTGAAGCTGTTATGGAGGAATCTAACTGTCTTAAACTACCAGCAGCAGAATTTCTAGGATTCGCAAAGAGTTGTTCCCCTTTTTGTTCTCTCTCTTTGTTTATCTTTTCAAATTCATCTTTAAAGATTACAACCTCACCACGAATCTCTATGGTAGATTTATGTTCTATGGAGAGTGGAATTGAACGGATGGTTTTTACATTTTGAGTTATAAGTTCACCAACAGTTCCATCTCCCCTTGTGATTCCTTTAACTAACTTTCCATTCTCATAAATTAGATTTAGTGAAGCACCATCAAATTTTGGTTCACAATAAAAAGAGATATTTGAATTTAGTTTACGAGTTTTTATAAGCCATTTTTCTAAACCTTCAGAATCAAAAATATCTTCTAAACTCCACATTTTAGAAAGGTGTGGTGCTTTTGTAAAACCCTCACTTACAACATCACCTACCCTTTGTGTAGGGGAATCTTTTAAAATTTCATTTGGATTATTCTCTTCATACTCTAAAACTTCGTGATAAAGTTTGTCATAAATCTCATCTGTTGTTATTGGGTTGTCTAGTACATAGTAATGGTAAGCATATTTGTTTAATTGCTCTACGGCTTTTTTATAATTAGTATTTTTCATAACTGAATTTTAACTAAATAACTATTTAACCTAAATTATCTAATAGAAATTTATAAAATTTACCTATGCTTCTAATAGTGTATAATTTTTTATTTCTATTAGATAAATCCGATGAAGAATAAAATAAAGTCCAAGCCCCTTAGTTCATATTTATTTAAAGAAAAAATATAAATTAAGCTTTTTTGAAAATTTTATCGGATTTAGCTATTAGATAATTTTGGTTTAATTCAATTAAGAATTATAGAAGAGAATTAAAGATAATATAAATTTATAATTTAAAGGGGTCTTTTTGAAGAACATAATCATTTTTTTAACTATTATTTTAAACATAAACTTACTTGCTAGTTCAAGTTCACATAATCTAAATCAATTTAATAATAAAACTCATCATAATGAATTTCAACTAATGGAAAAATATTGTAATGCTGATGATTCTTTTAGTTGCTATAAACAAGCTCTTATGTATTTTCATGGAGATGGAATAAAAAAGAACAAAGCAAAAGCTACTAAAATATTTAAAAAATCTTGTGAATTAGGTTATACAAAATCTTGTTACTCTTTAGCTCAAATGTATAGAAAAGGGACAGCTATAAGACAAAACCTAAGTAATGCTCAAAAATATTATAAACTTTCTTGTGATTTAGGTGATGCTGAAAGTTGTCATAACTTAGCTTATATGTTTGAAAAAGGTTATGGGATAAAAAAGAATCCTAAAAAAGCAAAAAAACTTTATGAAAAAGCTTGTTTTGGTGGTTATAAAAAATCTTGTCTAAATCATAAAATTTTACATGAAAAAGGATTTTAAAAGAGCTAAAAAACTATTGATAACTCTCTATATATTTTTCCATCTCACTTGAATTAATAGGTTTAGAGTAGTAATAACCTTGTATATTTATACAACCATTTGAGATTAAAAACTCTTTTTGCTCTTTTTCTTCTACACCCTCTGCTATTAATTTCAAGTTTAAAGCATCACCAAGAGCAATAACTGCTTTCACAATAGCACTATCATCTTCATCATTGGGTATATCTCTTACAAATGATTGGTCAATTTTAAGTTTATCTATTGGTAATCTTTTCAAGTAAGATAAAGATGAATAACCTGTTCCAAAATCATCAATTGCTATTTTAATCCCTAAACTATTTATCTCATTTAATTTACGTATAGCCTCATCAGGTTTTTTCATAACATCACCCTCTGTAACCTCTAATTCTAACCAATCTGCTTTAAAATCGTATCTATCCATTTTTTCTTTTAAAATTTTTATATAATCTTTCATCTCTAAATGTTTCATAGCTAGATTTAAAGAGAGTGTACCAAACTTCAATCCATCTTTATGCCATCTACTAACCTGTGCCATAGCACTAGACATAACAAACTGGTCTATCCCTATTATAAGACCTGTTTCTTCTGCTAATGGTATAAATTTAGCTGGAGAAATCATCCCATCTACAGGATGAATCCATCTTACAAGAGCCTCCATTCCGACAAGTTTGTTATTTAAAGCATCTACCTGAGGTTGGTAATAAACTTCAAACTCTTTATTATCTATTGCTTTACGAATATTAGACCTCATCATCACTTTTTCAAATTCTAAAACTGTCATCTCTGAAGAATAAAATTGAAAATTATTTTTACCCTCATCTTTTGCCTTATACATAGCAGTATCTGCATATTTAATAAGGTTTTTAACATCTGTATCATCTTTAGGGTATAAACTAATTCCTATACTAGCAGATATATATAATGTTTGACTATTTATCTCCATCGGTTCAACCAATGATTTTAGTATTTTATTTGCTATGAGAGAAGTATTTTGTGTATCGTTAAGGTTCTCTATTATTACTGTAAACTCATCACCACCTAAACGGGAAAGTGTATCTCCTTCTCTTAAAACATCTCTTAACCTTTTACTTGTCATTTTTAAAACTTCATCACCTATATCATGACCTAAAGAATCGTTAATATGTTTAAACCCATCAAGGTCTATAAAAAATATTGCTATTTCACTTTTAATTCTTTTTGCCTTAATTATAGACTGCTCCAATCTATCATGAAATAAAGTTCTATTTGGTAAACCTGTTAAAGAATCGTGATATGCTTGGTAAGATAAAGCCTTTGTTCTTTGTTGAACTTTTTTTTCTAATTTTTCATTGAGATTCATTAATTCTGTTGTTTTATCTTTAACTTTCTTACTCAGTGAACTATTTATTTTTTTAAGTTCAATATGTCTATAAATAAATATTAAAAACACGAAACATATAAAAACTAAAAATTCATACAATAGTGTATAATCTAAACTATGTTCAAATACAACAGAAGCCCATTTACTACGAATCACCTCTTTATCTTCTTGATTTATAGAGTTTATAACTTTTTGTAGAATTGTATTTAACTCAGGTTCATCACTTCTTGAAGCAACTGAAAGTTCAAAACCAAATGGTAATTTTCCAGCAATTTTAATATCATATAATTCTTCATCTTGAATTATATAACCAATAGCTATAGTTGTATCTATAAATCCATATACTTCACCTTTTTGAACAGCTTTTATACCATCATAAATATCTTTGACTTCAACTATCTTTATACCTTTATATCTACTTTTCAAATCCATAACAATCGCATAGTCTTTTACAACTGCAAATGTTTTATCTAGCTGTAAAGATATATCATCAATAAAAAACTTATCATTAGTTGTAGCTATAACATAAGAGGCTAAATAATATGGTGTAGTAAAGTTTAAGTAGGCTTCTCTGTCTTTAGTTTTTTTTGCCATTGGTAAAATATCACATTTTCTAGCTTTTATTGCCTTTAAGGAATCTGACCAAGAAGTTGTTTCATATAAAACTTTTTTTACACCTATTTTATCCATAAAAAGTTTTAAATAGTCAGAACCCATCCCAAGATAATTACCATTTTCATCTATCCATTCTAATGGTTTCCAATTTGGGTCTACACATATTTTTATCTCTTTTTTAGTTTTTAAATAATTCTTTTCAGCCCTTGTCAATTGAATATTATTATGTTCTAAACATCCATAAACTAAACCTTTAGGCATCTTTTCATCTATAACTTTTTTACTTCTATATAATTGTTTATATCGTAAATGAACAAACTCTTTATTTATTTCACCAATATCATATAAATTAAGTACCATTAACTCTTTAACAACTTTAGCTTCAAATTCTAAAGCATCTATGGATATCCCTCTATTATATTTTTTTTCTATTAATTCTATAACTTTATCTCTATTTTCAAGAGCATATTCCCAACCTTTCTTAGTAGCATTTAAGAAATTTGCTACAAGTTTTGGATTCTTTTTTACTTTCTCTTCAAGGGCAAAAAGATTAATAGCATTTGTTGAAAAACCATACTCAACAGGGTCAATAATTTTATATTTTATATTTTGTTTATCTAACTCAAAAAGTTCACTTGAACGAAAAACAGCAATGGCATCTACTTTTTTATCTATAAAATCTTTCATATTATATGTTGGTTTTACAATTGTTGTATTTTCTTTATTTATATTGTAATGCTCTAAAAGAGGAGATAAAGAACTATTTGTCAATTCAGTTTCACTTATCATCACTTTTTTACCAAGAAGATTTATAGGGCTTTTAATATTTGGTTGAGTTACAAAAATTAAAGGGGAGCGTTGAAGATAAGTAGCAAGAAGTGTTGTTTTTTGTAATTGATTATCTTTAAAAAGAAAGCTACTATTATTCAAAAGAAAGTCTACTTTTTTATCTAAAAGTTTTTCAATTGTATTTGAATTGTCAAACTCTATAATTTTCACATCTAAACCAACATCTGAGTAATATCCCAACTCTTTAGCCATAATAAAACCAGCAAATTCATACTGATATTTCCACTGAAGTTGAAGTGATATTTTTGTAAGTTCAGCACCATAAAGAGATAGTGAAAAACAAAATAAAATACAAACAAATCTAATAAAACTTTTCTTCATTTAACAACCTATACTTTAGTTACTAATACAATAACATAAATTTAGTTACTTTTTACATAAACATAGGTAAATCCGATGAAGAATAAAATAAATTTTAAAACCATATTTTGGGGCTTGGACTTTAGTCCAATTCTCTTGTTGGACTAAAGTCCAAGCCCCTTATTTCATATTTATTTAAAGTAAAAACATAAATTTAGTTACTTTTTACATAAACTCCATAACATA
>Ga0256824_10000776_pt1 | contig 12465 bp, 7 predicted proteins | sample CV67metaG_FD_191570 | JGI IMG/M metagenome (GOLD analysis project Ga0256824, IMG submission 191570) | Hydrothermal vent microbial communities from East Pacific Rise, Pacific Ocean - CV67 | ecosystem: Environmental > Aquatic > Marine > Hydrothermal vents | place: Pacific Ocean: East Pacific Rise...
GATCCAATTATTAGGATCAATTTCAATTGATGTAACGTCTTGTGTAAAAGGAATAGAAATATTTATTGAATTAGAATTCATACTAAACCTTTGAGTCGTTTCCGAACCATTAACACCAATAATTTTTATCTCAATGTCGTTTGTATATAATGGAGTAATATTACCCATTGAAGACATTTGTGATAATTCTATTACCACATTGTCATCAATTTTATTCCATTCTGCTGAGTATGTTGGGAAACCTTCTCCATAATACCACTCATTAAAAAAGTTAGTTAAATTCAATCCACTTACTGTTTCAGCAATGATTTTAAAATCATTTAATCTAGCTGTTGAATCTTTAAACGTTGTTTGATATGTTTTAAGAATATTAAAAAAAGTAACATCATCATTTACTAAAAAACGTAATGTATGAACAATTGCAGCACCTTTATTATAGGTCAAACGCCCACTAAAAATTCTATTTGTATTTAATGAATCTACACAGTACACAGCTCCTCCATTTTCACTCATAACGTCTACATGAATGTCATTCATTTGAATATCAGCATTATTTTGAGATTCAAAATGTTCTACCATTAAATAGTCTGAATAAGAAGCAAAACCTTCATTTAACCAGATATCAGCCCAAGTTTCACAAGTTACATTGTCACCCCACCATTGATGTCCTAATTCGTGAGCTGTTAATCCATCCTCAAACCAGCCTTGACTTGTCATAGTTTGGTGTTCCATTCCTCCACCAAACGGAGCCATACAATGTCCATATTTTTCATTAGAAAAAGGGTATATGCCATATAATTCAGAAAAGTATTCTAAAAAACTAACTGTATTATCAATTTCATTTTGATAATTAGTTAATGTATTTGGGTTATTATACACAAAGTTCTGAATTAATATTGGATTAGTTGCACCAGCTGGATTAGCATAAATTGAATAGTCAACATATTCTGCAACAGCAATCGAAATTAAATAATAATCAATGGCATAATTAGATTTCCACTCATATCTTTCTTTTCCGTTTCCTAGATCAACAACATTAGTTAACAACCCATTTGAACCAGCCATGTTAGATGCATCAGTTGTAACAAATACATAAACCGAATCGGCTTTGTCTGACAATGATTGTTTACATGGAAACCATTCAAAAGCTGAAAAAGGTTCACTTAATGTCCAAGTTACTTGATTCCCCCAAGAATTTGAAAAACCGTTCGTAACACCTCCACCACCAAGTGGATTAGTTGCTGCATTTGGTGGTGTCCCCCCATAATCAACACTTACAATAAACGACTCTCCGTTTGTATAATTTGCAGGTACAATAACTGCTGAACCAACTCTTGTAAAAGTTGTGTTTTCTACACCATCAACCAAAATTGAATTAATGGTTAAATCTTCATGTAATTCAAACAAAACAGTATCTAAAACATCAACTTTTGACTTGCCATGAATTTCAACAACTCCACTTATATCAGTTGATGTTCTTTCCATATTCACATTTAAAAAGTAAAAATTAACATCATATTCTTCTGTCAAAGCAATATAATCTAAACTCAATGTATTTGAACGACTTTGATTAAGAATAGAATGACTTTTAAGTCGTGAACAATGGTGTGCTCCTTCTTGAGCAAAAACAGATTGTGTTAACACAACTAAAAGTGCAATAGATAATAGTTTTTTCATGATAATAGTTTTGACAAATATAATAAATACGTTTTGAATTTTACAGTCAAAAATAAAAGATTGAGTAAAGTGTTCTAAAACCTATTTTAATGGATTTTTCACCTCAAAAATATTGGCTAGCATATCGTGAAACATAACTTGTTTAGTCATGGACATTCCATTTTTTAAAGCTACTTTTTCTGATGCAATATTTTCTGGATGAATGATTGAAATAATAGTTTCAGAAAAATTATTTTCAAAAGCAAATGCTTTACATTTAATGGCTGCTTCTGTAGCGAATCCCTTACCCCAATATTTTGGTAAAATAGAATAACCTACTTCTAATCTAATTTTATTGTCGATATCTTGTACCAATAAACCACATTGTCCAATTAGGTTTCCTGATGATTTTTCAATCAATACATTCATTCCACCCAAATCATTTTGATAACGGTTAAATACTTTTTCAAACCAAAACTCACATAATTCTCGTTTAGTTTTACTTGGATCCATAGCTAAAAATCGAGCTGCATCTTTATTATCGAATAAAGGTAACCATCCGTCAAAGTCAGATTTTTTTAATAATCTAAAAGTTAATCGTTCAGTTTCTTCTCCTGCTAAAAGATATTTCATAATTTATAAAAACTGCTCCTTTTTCAAGCCTAACCAATCTAAAGTAGATTTGTTCATTATGTTTTCAATGTCTTTTGGGTTCATATTACTTTCTTCAATAAATTTACCCATTTCTAAATCGCCTAACGGAAAAGGATAATCTGTTCCTAAGCAAACTTTTTCTGATCCTACTCGGTCAACAATATATTTTAAGGAATCAATATCATGTGTAATACAATCTACCCAAAACTTACCTAAATATTCTCTTGGATTTACTTTATTGTCAATGGCTACTAAATCTGGACGGCAATTAAAACCGTGTTCTAATCTTCCTATTGTAGGAATAAACGAACCACCTGCATGTGACATCATTACTTTTAAATTTGGTAATTTTTCTAATGTACCACTAAAAATTAATGAGGCAATTGCACGAGAAGTTTCAGCAGGCATCCCAACTAACCAAGGTAACCAATATTTTTCCATTGACGAAAAGCCCATCATTTCCCAAGGATGAACCATAATTGACATATCTAATCGTTCGGCAGCTTCAAAAATAGGAAAAAACTGTTCTTCACTTAAATTCAAATCATTAATATTCGATCCAATTTGAATACCTGGTATGTTTAAATCATGTTTTAGCCTTTCCATTTCTTGAATGGCTAAATCAGTATCTTGCATAGGAATTGTTCCTAAGCCCACATAATTTTTGGGGTACTTTGCTTGTAAATTGGCAATATGATCATTTAAAAATTGACTTAATTGTAAAGTATCTTGTGCTTTTGCCCAATACGAAAACATTACAGGTACAGTACACACAACTTGTACTTGCGTATTAAATTTTTCGTAATCTTTTATTCTTAAATCTGCATCCCAACAATTTTCTTCAATGGTTCTAAAAAACTCATTTCCTTTCATCATATCTGCCAAACCTGATTTTTCAGATTCTTGAAGCCAGATAAAATCACCATATCCAAACTTATTAGTCCAATTTGGCATTGTTGGTGGTAAAATGTGCGTGTGTGAGTCAATTTTAAACATAGAAAATTATTTTTTACGAATATAAAAAAAGATATTAACACTATTACTAAAAAGCATAAATCTTATTAATTTTGTTAAAAATCAATGAATTATTTTTTTAAAACATTAAAAGCTTACAGATTAGATTAACTTTGTCTACCCTATGTCTAAAAGAAATTTTATATTAAAATTAATATTAATTACTATTCTTGTAATTATTTGTTTTTTAATTACGACAAATAAGATAGCTGAATATATTACAGAGGAGAATCAATTACAATCCATAAAAATATACATAGCTGTACTATTTTGTTCAGCAGGTTTATTTACATTCATCTTATTATTTTTAACATATATTAAAGAAATAAAGTTAGTAAAAGTCAAAGAATATTTATCCGTTTTTTCGCATGTTGCAAACAAATTAGATCAATCTTTGGTCGCTTTTTCAAATGAAAATAAAGTAATCTGGATAAATGAATCATTTGAAAAACAATTTGGATATACTTTCCATGAATTAGATCAAAAGTCATTAACAACACTTATCACTGGACAATTAACTAATATTGACAACATTAACCAAAATGAAGCGCACATTTTCACAAATAAAAAACCTACTGAGAATGAAAATATTTTATACAATAAAAAGGGTCAACATTTTTGGTTTAAGATTCAACTAACTCCCATTTTCACAAAGCAAGGTGAATTAAATGGTTATGTTGCATTTTTATCAAATATAGACAATAGAAAAAGAAATGAAGAAAAAATTAAACTTAATGAATCCCGTTTTAATCAGATATCAGAAGTTTTAAATGATGTTTTTTATTTATATGATATAAAAAATAAAAAATATGAACTAATAGGTGGACAATCTAAAGCTGTTCTTGGTGTTGATCCAGATTATTTTTATACTGTTAATAATTTTACACAGGACTACATTCATCCTGATGATCAAATAATTACCAAAAATGCTGAAGCTCAAATATTAAACAACGAGAGTTATCAAATTGAATACCGAATTTTAAAAGACGGAAAAACATCTTGGATATTTGAAAAAGGGTTCCCTGTCTTAAATGACAATGGAGAAGTAACAAAAACTTCTGGGTTTTGTTCTGACATTACAGAAAAGGTGAAACGAAAAGAGTCCATCATAAAATCCCAAAATAACACCAAATTATTAGCTCAAATAGGTTTAGAAATTGCAAAACACATAAAAACTGAAGATATAATTAAAGCTACCTACGGCAAAATAAATCAAATGATGAAGGCCTATTATTTTGGTATAGGTATCATTAACACAAGTAAAAACACAATCGACTTTCCTTATTTCATTGAAGGTGACAAGTCTTATACAAGTTCACATAGTTTGAATGATAATATTTTAGCTGTTATTTGCATCAAAAGAAAAGAGGCTATAATCATCAATGATTTTGAGAACGAAATTACAAAATATACAGGTGAAAAATTAGACACAACAAAAGGAGGCACATCTAAATCAATTATGTATATCCCCTTAATAATAGACAATGAAATTATTGGAACTTTAACTGTTCAGTCTAAATACAAAAATGCATACACATCACACCAAATAGACTTATTTAAAAACATTTCAATTTATATTTCTCAAGCGATACAGCATGCAAATTTATTTAAATCATTAGAAACAAAAATTGAAAATAGAACTAAAGAAGTAGTCAGTCAGAAAGAAAAAATTGAAAAGTCAAATAAAAATGCTGAATTACTTTCTAAAATAGGGACTGAACTATCAGCTTCTCTACATTTTGAAGATATTTTTGATAAATTGCACCACAACATTAGTCAACTTATGGATGCTGAAATTTTTAGTATTCGTATATTAAACAGAAAAAAGAACATTGTAAAATATAAATTTAACATTGAAAATGGAATCATAATTCCGTCCACTTCAATATCATTAAATGACAAAAACAACTATACGGTTTGGTGTATTGAGAATAAAAAAACTATTCATATAAATGATAATAAAAAAGATTTCTCCAAATACGTATCTGAAATAATTGTTCCTTTTGGAAAAATGCCAAGTTCATTGATTTTCGCCCCTATTATTAATAACAATGAAGTATTAGGGGTAATAACAGTACAAAGTTTTGAAACAAACACATACACCAAGCATCATGTTGACATACTGAAAACATTAGCTTTCTATACAGGCATAGCTATATCGAATGCTAATCTATATGAATCTTTAGAAGACAAAGTAACTAACAGAACTGAAGAATTAACACTTGTAAACAAGGAAATAACTCAAAGTATTAATTATACAAAAAGTTTACAAGAAGCTACTCTTTCTTCCAATGAAGATATGAAAGCCTTACTCCCTACAAGTTTTATTTTATATCAACCAAGAGATATTGTTTCAGGAGACTTTTATCATCTAAAGAAAATAATAACTAAAGATAAAGAGGAGTTAGTGTCAATTATTGTTGGTGATTGCACAGGACATGGAATACCAGGTGCAACCCTTGCTATTTTATGTAGTAATATTGTCAGACAAGCTTATCAAAAATCAAATATTGTAAAACCAAGCCAAGTATTAGATTTTACTCGAGATTCCTTAATCAATTTATTTAAATCAGACGATAGAATAATATATGATGGAATGGATGCTTCTATAGGAGTTTTTAACCTTATAAGTAAAGAATTTCATTTCTCTGGTGCTTCACATAATTGTTATGTTGTCAGAAACAATGAGGTATTAATATTTAAAGGCAATAAAACTCATGTTGGGTTTTCTGAAGTTATAGTTGAATTTACCACTGAGATTATTCAATTACAAAAAAATGATTCTGTCTATTTTACAACAGATGGTTTTTATGATCAATTTGGTGGGCCAAGATTTAAAAAATTTGGTAGAAAACGCTTTCGTGAATTAATTGTAGAAATTGACAGTTTAAATGCTGATGAAAAATTAAAGGTATTAGATAGTACAATTAACAAATGGAAAGCCAATAGCGATCAAATAGATGATATTTGTATGTTTGGATTTAAAGTAGAATAATTATTGTTTTCTCAATTTAAAAAAACCTCATAAAAAAAGCCGATTCTTTCGAATCGACTCTCTTTCTATGAAAATTTATTAAGCTTATTGAATTATTAATTTAATTGTTTTTTGGTTTGTTTTATTTTTAACAGTTACAAAGTAAATACCATTTTCAACGTTTTCTAAATTAATAGTTTGGATGTGTTGTGTAACCTTAATATCACTTGAAATTAATTTACCATCTAAACCATAAATGCTAATTGTAGCATTTGAAAGTGTAGTATTAAGTGTAAATTCTCCGTTATTAGGATTTGGATACAATTCAACTATATTAAACGCTCCATTATATTCGTTAATTCCAACGCCTGCAATGGTTACACAAGCAGATGTATCCGAACAATTACCTTCTGTGATAATTACAGCATAATCTCCATTTTCAGCTACAGTATAAGTGCTGTTTGTTTCACCTGCTATTGGTGTGTTACTTCTACAATTTATCCATTGGTAACTTGTTGCTGTTATGTTGTTTGCTGACATTACAAAATTAGCTTCTGATGTGGCTACGTCAATCATTGGGATTATAACACTTACAATAGTTGATAGTTCGAATTGACAGTTTACAGCATTATTTTCTATCCAATTTGAAGCCAACCCTGATAAGTCATAATTATTTAAAACACCATCATTTCCTAATGCTACTACATCAAAAACAGTTATTTCTGTAGAATTGACTCCTCCTGCAACTCCTTGATTAAAATTAAAATAACTTACTAATCCAGTTTCTGTACCTTGTAATTCAACTCCTCTAAATGCATTTATTTCTGTTGCAGATCTAGCTATGTTCCAAATTCGAACTTCATCTATTGTCCCATTAAAGTATCTATTCGTTGCTTGAAGATTTTCACCTAACGCAACTGCAAAAGCGCTGTTATTAATAGGATTTGTAGCTGGTACTGAATTCTCAAGATTACCATCAATGTAAATTTTTGCATTAACACCATCATAAGTTACTGCAACATGATGCCAAACACCATCATCAACGGATGAAGTTGATTCAAAATCACCAAAAGCTCCATTTCCTGCAAACATGATTTTACCAACAGTGTTACCACCATGAATTCTCCAGCTATCATCACCCTTAGTAATTAATCCATTTACAGTTTGTAAATCAATAGTATTAATCATAAACTCTACAGTCATATTGGTTGTAAAATCATAATTTGATTCATTTGGTAATTGAACATAGTCATCCGTACCATCAAAATTTAAAGAATTATTATATTGACTTAATTCTGCATATACATTATAGGTCATATTCGAGTTAATTACTCCTGTGTTAAATGTTATTAAATTTCCATCTCCTACAAATGGCCCATCAATTATGGTATCATTAGTGTTATCTCTTAAATAATAATTTGAATACAACTCAGAAGAAGGAATAGTTACTGTAGTCCCAGTGTTTGAAGGGCATAATTCAATGTCAGTAATACTTACAGTTTCATCAGTGACACAGTTTATTGGAAAAGTAAGTAATTTATCATATAAATTGTCGGAAGCATATACCCATCCATCTACGACAAATAGACCCTCTGACGGATCTGTATAACTTGCTTCTGATTGAGCAATTATAACAGGATTTAGAGGTGTTGAAATGTCAAATATCGTTAATGCTCCAGGTGTTTGAACTGGACTTGTACTTGTTTTACATCCCGCATATAAATATTGACCATCATAATTTAAAGAATTTGTTGCCCCAGACAAAACAATGTCTGAACCAAATACTGGTGCACTTGGAATAGAAAGATCATATGTACGTAAATATTCAGTATTATTATTTTTATACGAAAAGTATAAAACGTTCCCTGTTATATTTAAATCACTATAAATAACCCCCCCAGGTACAATTAAGGTATTAACTATTACTGGTATAGAAGGCGTAGAAACGTCAACTGTTTTTATATCGAACCCTCCATTATTATAATAATTTACGTATACAAAATCACCAAATTTTGCAAGATCGTAACAATAATAAGGACCAGTACCAGAACCTAAACTTGTTGACGATACAGAGGTTGGTGCTACTGAGTCAGATACATCAACAATTGTTAATGGTCCACCTGAATCTACCGTAGAAATATAAGCGAAATTTCCATCAACTATTATATCATTGTTATTAGTAGGAATCGATAGAGTTCCAGTAACTATTAAATTTAAAGGATCTGATACATCAATTATATATAATTTATCTGTATATCTAGATACTACATATAGAAGTCCGTTAGCTGTTGTCATTCCTAATAATGAACAAGAACCAGTAGAAGGAGTTTCAACTGACTGTGTATTCACTAAAATAGGGTTTCCAGCTGTAGTAATATCGAAAACTTTTATATCAGAACTTCCCCAATAACCAGTATAGAGATAATCTCCAATCTTTTGCATACATTTTACGTCTCCAACACTCTGTGAAGTGGGTGATTTTATACTCATATTTCCTACAATAGAATTTTGAGAAATAGATAATTGTGAACTTAAACTAATTAATATTGTTAAGCAACTAAATAACTTATTTTTCATGTTTTTTTATATTTTTTTATTTAAAACAAAAGAACATAAAAAAAATAAGAGAAATACGAAAAAGTGGTGAACGACCGGATTTTGTGTTTGTTTGACGTTTATAAAAAATATTTTTTACTATTTTTGATATACTTCCATTAGTTTAGCTCTATAGTTTCGAGACAATGGAATAATAGTTTGATTTATATTAATATCTTGATAAGAAACACTATCAATACAAGCTGTATTAACAGCATAAGACCTATGAACTCTCACAAGTTGTAAGCTTGAAATATCGTTCAACAAAGAAACAAAGCTGCCTCTAATAACATAACGTTTCTCTTTTGTATAAATTTCTAAATAATTACTATCAGACTTTATATAACAAATTTCAGATACTAACAATTTTACTAATTTTGAGCCATCCTTTATGGTAACCGTCTTTAATTTGACTTCTATTTTATGTTTAACAACTTCAAGAGTAGAAAGCAGTTGTGTTTCGTTAAAAGGCTTAGTTAAATACGCTTCAGGTGAAGTTTTTGAGGCATTTTGAATTGTTTTTGGGTCGGAATATGATGTTAAATATATAAAAGGTAACTTAAACGTTTTGTTTAATTCAATACCAATATCAATACCTGATTTGTTTTGTTCTAAGTTAATATCTAAAAATATTAAGTTTGGTTGATTATTTGAATTCAAATACATCATAACTTCTTCATAGGTAGATTTAATAGCACATACCTTATACTTAAGTTCTTCCAACATTTCTTTAAGCATTTCTGCAATTAACAAATCATCTTCAACAATTAAAATATTCACCTATTTTGTCTTTTTAAATTTTAGTATAAAAGTATTATTATTTTCCGTATAATTAAGAGTTCCACGAATTTGATTAACCATTATTTTTATTAACTTAAATCCAAAACCTTCCGTTTTTGTTAAATCAAAATCTTTGGCTAATCCTAATCCCGAATCAGAGAAGTATAATACATAGTTTTCGTTTTCTGCTATTAAGTCAATAGTTATTGTATTATCATCACTATTAGGGTCAAAAGCATATTTAAAAGAATTTGTAATTAATTCATTTAATATTAAACCCAAAAACACAGTAAAACTCATATCAAACTGAATGTTATTTGTATTTACATCACTTTGTATAGAAATATGACCTATTTTAAAAATTTGTTTAGACTCATTAATTAGTTGAGTAATAAATTTATCTAAATTTACAAATTCAGCATCTTCTACATCATATAAATTTTGATGGACTAATGCCATAGATTGTATTCTTGTTTGGCATTCGTCTAGTACTAATTTAGTTTCTTTATTAACCGATTTTTTTGACCTTAGATACAATAAACTATTTAATACTGTTAAATTATTTTTTACCCTATGATGCACCTCTTGCAATAAAATTTCTTTTTGACCAATATTTTTATTTAATAATTTATTGGTTTTTTTAATTTTAAAATAAGCGTAGATTGAAATACTTAATATTAAAGCCAGTAAAACACTAAGTAGAATATATAATTGGTTTTCTTTTTGTTTTTGTTTGGCTTCTTTTTTTAGCAGAGTAGATTTTTCTTGCTCTAAAATTATTTGGTTGTCTTTTTTATCTACTTCAAATTTTGTTTCAATATCTTTTATTTCCTTATCCCATTCAGCTTGTCTAACTAAAAAAACATATTCAAAATGATGACCCATTTCAATATTAGCCTCTTTATGTCTACCTAATTTATTTAAATCTTTGTGTTTATAAAACAGCAAATCTCTTGAAATTCTATGCCAATTATTTACTTCTGAAATTTTAAGACCTTTATTAGCATAATCAATAGATTTATTATACATATTAAATGTGTAATAACACCTTGAAATAATAAAATACATATCTGCAATATATTTTAAATTGTTAAGGTCTTGATAAAATTTTAAGACTTTAAAATAATAATCAAATGACTTAATATTGCCTTTCATTTCATAAACATATCCTATTTCTCTAAGAGATGATGCTTCCAAATCTAAATTATTAATTTGACGAGCTAATTCAAGTACCTTTTCTGAATAATGTATTACTATTTTTTTGTCTGCTCCGTTTTCATTAAAAACTGCTGCATATCTATTAAATAAATAGGCTTGATTTACTTTGGATAAACCATTTTTTAAATAAATCTTATTAGCTAAATTTAAATACTCTAAAGCCTCATCATACTGAGCAAAATATCGTTTAAATTCTGCTAAAACAATATAAGTAAAAGCTTCTCCATTAAATTGTTTGTTTGATTTAAATATTTTCAAGGCTTGAATATAATTTTCAAGTGCTAATACATATTTATTCTGTAACTGAAGTGATTTACCTTTGTAAACAGTTAAATAACCAAAAGTTGTATCTTTTATTGAATTACTTTCTTTTATTCCTAAATCAAAAAAATATATAGCAGAATCATACTTGGAACATTCATGGTGTTTTTTTCCTATCTCTAGATAATTTTGAGAGATTGAATTAAATTTTATGAAAACAATAAGGACAATAAGAAATACTTTCATTGTATTCAAAAGTACTCTAATTTAATTATAACCTCCTCAATTCAATAAATGATTTTACTTTTTCGTTTTCTATTAAAACGGTTAAATTGTAGTGAATTAATTTCCATTGATTGTTTTTAAGAACTAATACACCACTTCCTCTACATTCTTCCATCCAAGTTTTTAATTGTTCTTCAAACCAAGCTGTTTTTCCATCTTCAGAAAAATAAATATTTCGCCATAAAGGTTTAAAACTCCATGTAGATTTTTTTTCAAAATAAGGCTTACAGAATCCGTAAAACTCATCTTTTGACCATCTTTCTTTGGGATCTGTCCCTAAAAAAATAAAATCATTATCCATTAGCCCAAAATAGGATTCTAAATTAAAGTTTATCACATCTTTATGCCATGTGTTTAGTAAATTATCAACTTCAAGTTTGCTTATAACTATTTCACTTGCTGATACATTTTTAGCAGTTTGACAAGAATTAAAAACAATAACTAATAAAAGTAATAGTATAAATTTAGGTTTCATTTTTTAAGTTTATTTCAAATCTAATCTATTTTTGAGTCAATCAAAACAAAATGTAATTATATTTATGCCTTATGGAATTTACAATTTTAACTTTACTATTAACAGGCGGATTTTTTTTAGGTTCTTATTACATCAAGCGAAATAGTAAATGGAAAAAACCAACAAAACCTTTTCCTGAAAATTTCAAAACAATATTAAATAAAGAAATTGTATTTTATAAAAACTTAAATCAAAATGACAAAGTAACATTTGAATATAAAATACAAGAGTTTTTATTAAATCATAGAATCACTGGTATTGAATGTGATTTAACAATTGAAGATAATTTATTGGTTGCCGCAAGTGCTGTCATTCCAATTTTCAAGATTCCTAATTGGAATTATTCAAATTTATATGATGTGTTTATCTACCCTGATAATTTTAATGACCATCATGAAGTAAAAGGAAAAAACAGAACTATTTTAGGAATGGTTGGCACAGGATACATGGAAGGTAAAATGATTTTGTCGATTAAAGCATTACGACATGGATTTAAAAATGAAGCTGATAAAAA
>Ga0256824_10000777_pt1 | contig 12456 bp, 11 predicted proteins | sample CV67metaG_FD_191570 | JGI IMG/M metagenome (GOLD analysis project Ga0256824, IMG submission 191570) | Hydrothermal vent microbial communities from East Pacific Rise, Pacific Ocean - CV67 | ecosystem: Environmental > Aquatic > Marine > Hydrothermal vents | place: Pacific Ocean: East Pacific Rise...
GCTTTTTCAAAGTTGATGTAAGAAGTTATAAAGAAATAACTCGAGAGCAAAATGAGCAATGTAATTGGTACAAGCCCAATCAGTTTTAGTCTATTACGTATAGTCATCGTTTATTTCCTTTTTAGTTCGATATCACGTTGATTTGGTTTTCAAAAGATAAGAAGTGCGCCCAATAGTCTTTGATTAAAGCTTCTAAATGAGTTGTATCTTCACAGAATTGAATTTTGTATAACGTATCAGAAAGAGGATTGATACGAAGGTTACTTGATGCACCTTTAAGGAGGTGACCTGTTTTTTGGATAGTATCAAGGTCTCCTTCTTCATAGGCTTCAAGCATTTTCTTTGTTTCAGTATGTGCTTGGTCAATGAAGTCATGTACAAATTCTTCAATGAGTTCAACAGGAAGAGATAAATCATTTGCTGCTTCTTCAAGTTGGAAGTCAAAATGTTTAGGTTTTATTCCTTCTAGAGAGATGGTTCCAAAACTTTCACTACTTGTTGTTTTTCGTGGTTTTACTTCTTCTTGAATCATTGGTTCTTTATGTGTTTCTGGTTCATCGAAGAGTTCTAGTTTTTCCTCTTCTTCTACAACATCAAGTTCAATGTTCTTTTCTATTTCAATATTTTCTTCTGAAGGTGCTGCGGTTGTTATGCGAGAAAGTGTTGCATAAAATGATTCTATCACTTCCCTTTGGTCTTCACTCTTTGCATCAGAAATGTTTGTAATAATATCTCCAATCATAGGAAGATGTAATACATCACTTAAGTGAGAAAGTGTCCCAATAGCAGAAGATCTAGTCTCTTCATCACTACTTTGTAAATCTTTTTCAAGTCCAAGAGAAGTATCTATAAAGTCACTTAAAAAACCATCATAGTCATCTGTAGAAATACCAATTTTTTGACTAATTTCTGCAACATCGATACTGATTTCAGTGGTGTCTGCTACTTTTTTTGTATCAAGAAATAAATCATCATCTAAACCTAATGTTAAAGGAGCTTCTTCTGTTTCATCGTCTAGCTCTGTTATTGCTAACGTTTCTACAGTATCAGGCAAGTCATTTTCTTTGGACTCATCTAGCACAAGATCAAATAACTCTGAATCATCAAGTATTTTACTTTCTGTTTCTTCCGTATTAACTTTCGTGGGTGTGTCATCTTTTAAGTCCATAACTTCATCATCTAAAGTGAAGGTGTCTCCAAACGTAATTTCTTCTTCTTGCGATATTCCTGTCTCTGATTCATCATTGATGATAGAGTCTATGATATCACTATCTTCCTCTTCGATATCCGCAGCATTATCTGTCAGTATAGGAAGTGAATCTTCTGAGAGTTCTTCTACTGTGAGGTTAACTAATGTGAGCGCACCTAACATACTTGAGAGAGAAGTTTTAGAGATACTATAGGTCTCTTCTCTTCCTTCTGTAGTGATGCTAACATTTATATCTGACATAAAATCAAATGTAGTATCTCCTCTGGCGATGCTTGAAGATAATTCATTGATGTGTGCTACCCCACATAGACTCAATAAACTATCATCTGCTGCAATGACTTGATTGGTTTCATTTAATATATAATACATTTTACTGACGACTCCTCTTTTATTTACTTTCTTTTTCTACTAAATCTTTATAGATAGGTATGGTCTCTTCAACTTCAGTCGCGGAAGCAGGTCTTCTTGCTGCAGTGTACCCTACAATCTCTCCTTCTACAACTATAGGTGATATGTGAGAATAAACCCAATAATAAAGTCCATCTTTTCTTAGGTTCTTCACTATACCTGTCCACTCTTTACCAGACTGTATCGTGTCCCATACTTCTTGAAAAGCTGCTTTTGGCATGTCTGGATGCCTAACGATATTATGATTTTTTCCTTTGAGTTCATCTTTCGTATATCCTGCTATTTCACAGAATTTTCTATTGGCATAAGTGATGATACCTTTAATGTCTGTTGAGCTAACAATCAAACCTTTTTCAAATATATATTCTTCATCAATTGGATTTGGTCTATTCATAGTATTATTGTGCCCCTTTATTTAGTTTGATCAGGAAGAATGCAGTGTTAGCAAACTTTGTATAAGTTTACTATCTGTAACTTGGCGATCTGCGTGAGACCCATAGTTTTCTGTCCTTACTTCGCAGTAAGTTTAGCCTTCAACTTAGAAGTTATTATCCTTGTTTCTACTTCGCCTTGTCCAGTGAGCGAAACAATGAACTTTAACCCTATTACTAAAACTTTATAACAATTAAACTAAAAATAGAATGAAATAATCATTTTTTTTAGTAAAAAATATTAAATTCTCTACAATTGTTAATTATAATCTTTAATTATGGATGTAATATTTTTATTTGTAACTTTTTCTAAATCTTCAATAGAAGCGTTTTCAATGGCTTCAAATGTACCAAAATAGTCTAGTAATTTTTTGACGGTGGCTTTTCCTATTCCTTTTTTATTGAGTAGTGATACTTGTGTATCTTCTTTTCTCTTCTTGTTCTGATGATACGTGATAGCGTAACGATGTGCTTCATCACGCTGGCGCTGAATCCAATGTAGACGTTTATCATTTGGCTTTAACTCTAGAAGACCCTGGGGAGTATAGAGCAAATCTTTTGCTGCTCCTTTTGCACGATGGGCTTTTGCATCTAATTTTTCTTTTGCAATAGCGATAACATCAAGGTTGACTTGTGCATCTTTTAGTAGATGAAGTGCAAGGTTGAGATTTGCTTGTCCTCCATCGAGTATCCATAAATCAGGCGCAGGGGCTTCTTGAAATTTTGCTATACGACGAGAAAGTAATTCTTTCATCTGACCATATTCATCTCGAGCATGTAGTTCATAACGTCTATACGTACTTTTATCCCATTTCCCCTCATCCCAAACGACCATGCCTCCTACAGTAGCAACACCCATCATATGTGAATTATCGAAGGTTTCAATGCGGTAAGGGATAGCACTTAATTCAAGGAGATCAGCAATACGCTGTTCCATGATGGTATTGTCTGTGGTTTTTCTAAGTAACTCTGCACAGTTTTGCATGGCTAAAGAGACAAGTTTTGCTTTTGCACCACGCTGTGGGGTAAGTATTTCTATTTTTTTATTAAAGCGTGAAGAGAGCGTAGATATCACTTGTTGGCTATCTTCAAAAGCGTGTGCTGTAACGATTTGTTTTGCAATATTGGGAGAGTCTATGGAGTAAAACTCTAGTAGAGCTTGTTTATAGGCTTCATTTGAATCAAATATATGAGTGTGTCTAAAGTAACTGTATGCAGAAGAGATAATTTTTCCTCCACGCATAAACATTTTAACTATTACCCCTCGTTCATCACCATTTTGTATGGCAAAAATATCCAAATCAAGTTCATTTGCCAAATCAATATTGGAAGAAATAGTCAGTGTTGAGATGGCTTCCACTGAGTCACGTATGCCTGCTGCTTCTTCATAGCGTTCCTGCATAGCAAGTTTTGTCATCTTTTCTTGAAGTGTATCTATAAGGTATTTACGTTTAACGATTGAGTGTTTGGCTTGGGTAATAATTTCACCATAAGCCTCAGGTGTCACTTTTGCTTCACAAGGTGCTAAACATTTTTTAATTTGATAAAAAAGACAAGCTTTTCCTTCGCGTAAACAAGATTTTTTTTGTACTAAAGGATAGACTTCATAAAGTGCATCAAGTAAGGCACGACCTCCCGTAGGGAACGGTCCATAATATGTGATATTTTTACCTTTCACTACCTTCCGGGTAATTTCAAAACGTGGGAAATTACTAGATTCATCTATATAAATATACGGATAGGTTTTATCATCACGAAGTAATATATTGTACTTTGGTTTGAGTTGTTTTATAAGAGAATTCTCTAAGATAAGGGCATCTTCTTCACTCTCTACAACAATATATTCTAATCTATCTGCCTCTTCAAGCATTTTAATAATACGAAGACTTTGTGTAGGGTTTGGAATAAAAGAAGGGGTAAATCTCCAGTAAGACTTCACTCTATTTTTGAGGTTCTTCGCTTTTCCTATATAAAGTAGTTTTCCTAGCGCATTAAAATATTGGTATACCCCTGCGGAAGAGGGGAGGTTTCTGATTATTGTTTGCATTGTATAAGTGCTTTTATCCGTTCGAAACTTTCTTTGAGGGCTTCATCTTCAGGGGTAATAAATGAACCATTGGCCTGTTCTAAATAGTGAGGCACAGAGACATAAGCACTTTTTTCTTCAGGCATGGCATGGTATTTACTATGAAATACAACTACCTTAGCAGCAGACATCATTTCACAGCTCTTATCATGTGTATTGAGTTGCATTAATAGGCTTTTTAATAAATCTCTATTATAATTAAGTTCCATTTTAAAGCCAGGATGTGTCACCGCTATAAAAAATGTGTCATCTTTGATGTATACAAAGGCAATTGCTTTTTGCCATTTAGGACTCAAAAGACTGATATATTTTTGATAGCATTCTTGTCGCTTTAACACTTTAAATTGAGGTAGAGAAGATAAATGAGACAAAATACTATAGGCTTTTTTCATAAAGCAATTATAACATCACTTTGCTGTATCATCTTAACAGGATGTGGCTATAAAACAAATCCAGTTTATGTGGATGACAATGCACAAACCAAGAGTGAAAAAGTAAATAAATAATCATGGACAAATATGATGTATTGATTATCGGAGCAGGTATAGCAGGACTGTATGCTGCAATGAACATACCAAAAGAAAAGAAAGTGCTTGTGGTATGTAAAGACATCCCTTGGGAGTGTAATACTTTTTATGCCCAAGGCGGGATGGTGACTGCGTTAAATGAAGCAGACATTCCGGTACATGTTGAAGATACCATGGCAGCGGGCGCTTATCATAATAATAAAGAAGCCGTAGAGATACTTTCCCGTACTTCACTTAAAACAACAGCCGATATCATAGATAAAGGTATGGAGTTTGACAAAGATGATGAGGGTAATCTTCTATTCACTAAAGAAGCTGCACACTCGGTAGAACGTATTGTCCATGCTGGTGGAGATGCTACAGGGCGTTACATGCACTACTTTATGATGGTGCAAAATAAGCATCAACTCCAAAAAAATACTCTTGTGTATGACTTACTTATAGAAAATGGTCGTTGCTATGGTGTAAAAGCTACAGTAAACTACGAACCTACCACTATTTATGCAGATGATGTCATCATTGCTTCTGGTGGGGTAGGTTCTCTTTATGAATTTAATACAAATTCACGTACGGTATCTGCTGATATTCATGGTATTTGTGTTGAAAAAGGGATTGAACTAGCAGATATGGAATTTATGCAATTCCACCCAACTGTTTTTGTTGATACACCCTATGCAAGAAAATTGTTACTTACTGAAGCACTAAGAGGTGAGGGTGCCCATGTCGTAGATGATGAGGGAAGACGCTTTTTATTTGACTATGACCCACGTGGAGAGTTAGCGAGTCGTGATATAGTATCTCGTGGTATCTTTGACTATAAACGTAAAACAGGAAAACAAGCCTACTTAGATTTCTCTATGTTTGAAGAAGAGTGGTTTGAACACCGTTTCCCCAATATTACACGTACCTTTGGATCTATAGGGTATCATTTCCCCCAAGATCAGGCACCCATTTCACCAGCATTTCATTATGCTAATGGTGGGATAAAATGTGATACCAATGGATGCATCCCTGGAATGGAAGGACTCTACGTGATAGGAGAGGCAGCACGCACAGGTGTGCATGGTGCTAACCGTTTAGCATCAAACTCACTGTTAGAAGGTGTGGTATTTGCAAAACGTGCCGTGGATCATCTTTTATCTAAGGGGCATCAGGTCGTAAAAACACCTAGTTTTGAGAAAGATTACGGTAATATTCTGCACAAAGAAAACGATAAAATCTATAAACAAAAGCTACGTCAAGTGATGTGGGAAGATATAGGGATTATCAGAACAACTAAAGGACTTCATGAAGCAAAAAATCTTATTTATGATATGAAAAATCATGATATAGGAAGATTACTTCAATTACGACTTAATACAGCTTCTGCAATAGTAGACGCAGCATTGGCACGTACGAAGTCTTTAGGGTCACATTATATAGAATCTGATTGATTTTATGTATAGATACATTGATGAACAACAACTATTTTTAGGAGAAACAATGCACGAACAACTTCATTTAACCACTACATGGGTAGGAATACTCTCTCTAGCTGTTTTTGTAATAGCTTATTATTTTATAGCCACAGAAGATAAATATCTTATCAACAAAGCAAAACCGGCATTACTCGCAGGTACGGGTATTTTTATGCTTATTGGTCTTTACTTTGCGATGAATGGCATGGATGGACATCATTTAGAAAAAGAAGTTGAGCATCTTATTGTGGAGATTGCAGGGATTTTCTTCTTCTTAATGGTGGCGATGACATACATCGAAGCGATGATAGACAGAGGTGTTTTTTCTGCTTTACGTTATAACCTTGTCTCTAAAGGCTACAGTTATACAAAACTCTTTTGGGTTACAGGTCTTTTAGCATTTTTTATCTCTCCCGTTGCAGATAACCTTACTACTGCACTTATTCTTTCTACGGTATTGTTGACCATAGATAAAGAGAACAAAGCATTCTTAGTACCAAGTGCTATCAATGTGGTTGTTGCAGCAAATGCAGGTGGTGCATGGTCTCCATTTGGTGATATTACTACGCTTATGGTGTGGGTTGCAGGAAAAGGGGACTTTACCGAGTTTCTATTTTTATTCCCAGCGGCAATACTTGGTTGGGTAATAACAGCTTTTTTACTTTCTCGTTTTGTACCAGCAGGTAAACCACCATTTCATGATGATGAAGAAAAAGTTGAAATAGCTGAGGGTGGTAAAGTGATTATCGGTCTTTTTGGTTTAACTATTGCTATGGCTGTAGTGTCTCACCAAGTGTTACATCTTCCTGCAATGTGGGGAATGATGTTTGGTTTAGCGATACTCAAGATGTATGTATATAAAATCAATAGAGGACCATCAGATACGCAAGTTAATGTGTTTTCATGGATAGCGAAAATTGAAAATGACACACTTCTTTTCTTCTTTGGTATCTTAGCTGCAGTGGGCGGACTCCACTTCTTAGGTTTCTTGGAATACTTTACGGCGCTTTACTCTCAGTTTGGTGCAACAGCAGTGAACATCGGGGTAGGGTTCCTTTCTGCCGTGGTAGATAACGTACCAGTGATGTCAGCGGTACTTAAAGCTAGCCCCGATATGGGTGCGGATGCTCAGTCTCAATGGATGCTTGTAACAATGACAGCAGGAGTTGGTGGATCATTGATTTCATTTGGAAGTGCTGCTGGTGTAGGAGTGATGGGTAAAATGCATGGTATCTATACGTTTGCGTCACACATGAAATATGCATGGACCGTGCTTGTTGGATATATTGTTTCTATAACGGTATGGTATATTCAGTTTGAAATTCTACATATTGGTGCACATCATATGTAAAATGTAGGGTGCGTTTGCTAACGCACCTTTAAATTATTTGTATAAATAAGTTTTAATCGTAAGATTTATTCATATAAATATAAGGATTTTATCTATGAAACAAGTACCTATTTTAGTCTTAGACTTCGGTTCACAATATACACAACTCATCGCAAGAAAACTGAGAGAATCAGGGGTTTACTGTGAAGTGGTGCCTTATAGAGAAAATATCGCTGACATCAAAGCACGTAAACCACAAGGGATTATACTCTCAGGTGGCCCTGCTTCTGTGTACTCTGAAGATGCGTATAAACCAGATGAAGAACTATGGTCTTTAGGACTTCCAATTATGGGAATTTGTTACGGTATGCAGTTAATGACACAGCGTTATGGTGGAGAGGTCGTAGCAGCAGACCATCATGAATATGGTAAAGCAAAATTAACGCTTAGTAAATGTGACATTTTTGAAGGTATGAGTAACGATGAAACTGTATGGATGAGCCATGGTGATAAAGCTACAAAGATACCTGATGGTTTTGAAGTCATAGGAACGTCAGAGAACTCTCCTTATGCAGCCATAGCTAACGTAGAGCAAAAACTTTATGCTTTTCAGTTTCACCCAGAAGTACACCATTCTGTAGAGGGTACATTACTGCTTAAAAACTTTGCAAAACATATTTGTGGCTGTGACAGTACATGGAACATGGGTGGCTTTGCAAAAGAGAAAATAGCAGGTATTAAAGCACAAGTGGGAGATAAGAAAGTACTTTGTGGAGTCTCTGGTGGGGTTGACTCATCAGTCGTTGCTGCTATGCTTAACGAAGCACTACCAAAAGAGCAACTCATTTGTGTCTTTGTTGACCAAGGGCTACTTCGTAAAAATGAAGTAGTAGATGTTCAAAATATGTTTAAACTACTAGACATTCCACTTATTACTGTTGATGCGAAAGCAGAGTTTATGGCTGTGCTTAAAGATGTATCAGATCCAGAGACTAAGCGTAAAGCCATTGGTGGAAAATTTATTGAAATCTTTGATATAGAAGCGAAAAAACATACAGATGTTGCATTTTTAGCACAAGGGACATTGTACACAGATGTGATAGAGTCTGTTTCAGTAAAAGGTCCTTCTAAGACTATTAAATCTCATCATAATGTGGGTGGGTTACCAGACTGGATGACTTTTGAACTTGTAGAGCCGCTTAGAGAGATTTTCAAAGATGAAGTTCGTAAATTAGGACTTGAATTAGGACTTCCTAAAGACATGATAGGGCGTCATCCTTTCCCTGGACCTGGACTTGCGATAAGAACAATGGGAGCTGTAACAGAAGAGGGACTTCACCTCATACGTGAGTCAGATGCCATCATGCAAGAAGAACTAAAAGCAACTGGTTACTACGACAAAGTATGGCAAGCCTTTACCGTACTCCTTAACGTACAGTCAGTAGGTGTGATGGGTGATAACCGTACCTATGACAACACAGTATGTATCCGCATGGTAGAGTCAGTAGATGGCATGACCGCTACCTTTGCACATGTGCCTCATGATGTATTAGAAGGTATGAGTCGTAGAATTATTAATGAAATTGATGGTATCAACCGTGTGGTTTATGATATTAGTAGTAAACCACCTGCAACTATTGAATGGGAATAAGAAATGTGTTTTCCTCAGTATTATAAATATCTATTTTTAGCCATTATCATAGGAACACTGATTATTCTTTCGGTTTTTTATGACAGAGTTTTTTATCTTGTTCCTGCTTTTATCTTTGCGATAGCATGGAGTCGTATTCGTTGTTTAAAATGTAGTGAGCCTATACTCAAAGACAAAAATGGATGGTATATATTTACTATGAGAAGTACCTGTCGTCACTGTGGACAAGATACACTTCTTTGTGAAATTGAACCAGATGAGGTTACTTCTAAACGTATCAAATAATATTCCTAAGGATTGGCTATGCAGGTACCATTTATTAAAGCGTTATTCATTTTTCTTGGTGTTGCTTTTTTTTCTTATGCAGGAGGTAATATAGATACACCTTCTGAAAAGGAAGAGATAAAAGATACTATTGTGGTACATGGTATGGTACTTCATGGTCGGGTTGTGAACCTTGGACCTGAAAAACTCTCTTTTAGACTTCTCTACAGCGAAGGACTAAATCATATTGCATATAAAGATATTGAGTCTATTGTCACAAAATATAATTATCATATTTCTTTTAAACGTATAGATATAGAAGGACGTGTAGTTGGTATTGAAGATAATACCTACCTAAAAGTAATGGAAGGTGAAAATCTACGTACTATTAAAATAGCAGATATTGATAATTTTGTTATGGCTGTGACAGATGATGATTCTTTTGAAAATAGGATACGAAATAAGCTCCCTTATCTGAAAGGAAACATTAATTTAGGTCTTGAACTTGAAAATGGTACCAGTCAAAAAAATAAAGTAGATGTACAATTAAATTTAAGACATAAGCAAGCAGAACATGAAGTAAATTTCTTTTTAGAGTATGCCTTTGAAACGACAAAAACTGAAGAGACAGAACGCGTACAGAATAAAGATGAATTAGTCAGTATATTAACCTATAAAAACCATTTTAAAAATAATGAATTTTATTATGCTGCGTTGTCAGCTGATTATGATAGACCTAGACATATTCAACAAAGATTTATCCCCAGTGTTGGGTATGGACATCGCTTTAGATTTGATAAGGCACAATGGTTAGAACCATCTATAGGTATAGGATATGCAACCACTGAGTATACAGATAATCTTTTCCCAAATAAAAATTTTGGGGTTGCAGCACTACAACTTTCGGGTAAATATCAATTAGATGATTTAGCACTTCTCAATACACTCATTATTGATGGTTTTGTAGTTTATTATCCAAGTCTTGATAATCCAGAGAAGGATTGGATTTTTAGATCAAATGTAAATTTTACAGTGCCTTTGTTCGATTTTTTATCAGTGAAGTTAGCCTTTAATCTTATTAACGACAGTAACCCAAATCCTGATGTAGGTAATAATAAAACAACAACAAAACTTTTATTTGGTGTGGACTTTTAATATCTAGACTTTTTTTGAGGTGCTTGTGCTATAATATTTGTAAAAAAGGCTTCTCCCTATGAAAAAAACACTACTTCTGACGCTTAGTTCTTTGACTGTTGCCACATTTATAACTGCTTGTGGACAAAGCGTTCCCCATGTTAATGCAAATACAGAAGAAGAATGTATATCGATTAATAGAAACCTTTTAAAGGTTGAACACTTTACACAGACAGTAGAGAAGACAAGTGCATTTCATTTGGAAGAAGCGGCTGTGGCACTTCAAGTACCAAAAATTTCTGTGAGCAATAATAAACGTCAGATGTTAAGAGATGCAGCAAAAAGAAAAGCAAAACTTGAAGCTGAACATCAAAAATTTGGATGTGAAGAAATCATAAAGTAATACCTTCTCCCATGATAAGCAATGAAACCTCCAAAAAATTTTCGTTGCTTATTCTTTTTCTTGCTTTTATCACTTTTATATATGCTACAGTTAAAGCCATACAAATTGTCGATAGAACACAAATAAGCACAAATGATGGTATTTATACCTCGTATGTGACAACTTCTATTGAGATAGCACAAAAAGCAAAATGGCTCACGATAAAATGTAAAAATGATGGCTGTAAAGTACAGGCACTTCTAGATTATGTCACTAATATTCCATACAGTACAAACACCTTTCAACAAAAATCACCTCAAAAAACCATACAAGAAAACTATGGTGATTGTGATGATAAGAGTAATCTCCTTATTTCCATGCTTCATGCTGTAGCAATAGAGGCATATTTTGTTTTAGTGCCTAAACATATTTTTCTTATTGTTCCTTTGTCAGATGAAACACTCAGTCATAAAAAAGGACTTTGGGTGAATGGTGTGAAGTATTATATTTTAGAAAGTACAGCAAAAGATTCTCGTATTGGTTTTCCTTTACATTATAGGCTGGATGAAATAGATACCATCATAGAGCCTTTTGCAAATAAAAAAATATCAATAGAGTCTTTAAAATATAAACTTTAGTCACTTTGACTAAACTAACTTAAAATAATTCTTGCAAATAAACTTGAAATATTTACAAAAATATATTATAATCCCATTAAATAAAATAAACACAGGAGAAACACAATGGCAAAACATCAGTTTCAAACAGAAATCGGGCAACTTTTAAAGCTTATGACACACTCACTTTACTCAAATAAAGAAATATTTATACGTGAACTCGTATCAAACTCATCAGATGCGTTAGACAAATTTAATTACCTTTCACTTACAGATGATAAATTTAAGACTGAAGATTGGTCTGGAAAAGTCTTTATCAAATTGGACAAAGAGGACAACTCCCTTACTATTGGTGATAATGGTATAGGTATGAACGAGGCAGATCTTATGGATCACCTTGGAACCATCGCTAAGTCTGGTACAAAAGCATTTATGGAAAACCTTACTGGAGATGCGAAAAAAGATTCAAATCTTATCGGTCAGTTTGGTGTAGGATTTTACTCAGTATTTATGGTTGCAGAACAAGTAGATGTTATCTCTAAAAAGGCAGGTGAAGACCAAGCTTATATGTTCTCTACTGATGGTTCAGGTGAGTATGAAGTTAAACCTGTAACTAAAGAGTCTCACGGTACAGTGATTTACATCAAACTCAAAGAGGATGAAAAAGAGTTTTTAGACAAGTGGCGTACACAAGAGATAGTCAAAAAGTACTCTAACCATATTGCTTACCCTATCATGCTCAACTACTCTGAAGAAGAAACAGAGGGTGAAGGTGATGATGCTGTGACTAAAACAGTCAACAAATCTGAGCAAATTAATGCTGCAACTGCTTTATGGACACTCTCTAAGTCGGAACTTAAAAAAGAAGACTACGTAGAGTTTTATAAAACAATGGCACATGGTGATGATGAACCACTTACTTACCTACATAATAGAGTAGAAGGGGCACAAGAATTTAC
>Ga0256824_10000778_pt1 | contig 12439 bp, 14 predicted proteins | sample CV67metaG_FD_191570 | JGI IMG/M metagenome (GOLD analysis project Ga0256824, IMG submission 191570) | Hydrothermal vent microbial communities from East Pacific Rise, Pacific Ocean - CV67 | ecosystem: Environmental > Aquatic > Marine > Hydrothermal vents | place: Pacific Ocean: East Pacific Rise...
TATTCAATTATTTGAAGATGCATTGAGTCAATACTGTAATGTGAAATATACGATAGCTGTAGCAAATGGAACAGCTGCACTTCATTTGGCTTCATTAGTTTTATTAAATGAAGGAGATAAAGTACTCACTACGCCCAACTCCTTTTTAGCTACTTCGAATGCCATACTTTATGCTAAGGCAAAACCTATTTTTGTAGACATTACTAAAGATGGTAATATAGACTTAGATTTATGTGAAGAGGCATTAAAAATAGACCCTAGTATCAAAGCCCTTTATGGGGTAGCTTTTTCAGGACACATGTTAGACCAAAAGAAGTTGCAGTACCTAAAAGAAACTTATAACATCATCATCTTAGAAGATTGTGCTCATGCGATAGGTGCTAAAGATGGTGATGTTAAAGCGGCTTCTTGTACAAACAGTGAGATCTCAATACTCTCGTTTCATCCTGTCAAACATATGACTACAGGTGAAGGTGGAGCCATCACTACCAACTCAAAAGAGATTTATGAAAAGCTCTTGATGCTCAGGGGTCATGGTATGGTCAAGACACCAGAGATGAAACCATGGGAATATGAAATGCGTGATCTTGGCTTCAACTACCGTATCACGGATATACAGTGTGCCCTTGGACTTTCTCAACTCAGCAAGTTAGATAGTTTCATAGAGAGACGCATAGAGCTGGTAAAAAAGTATGATGCTACATTTAAAGACACTTTAGTAAAACCACTTTATACCTATGATGGTAAGTCTTCCTACCATCTCTATGTTGTACAAGTTGACTTTAGTAAATCTTCCGTTAGTAAAGTAGATCTCTTTACCCAACTTAGAGAAAAAGGTGTTGGTATCCAACTCCACTACATCCCTATCAACAAACAGCCTTACTACAGAGGTTTAGGTTATGGTGATGAAAAAACTCCAGTTATGGATAAGTATTACGAAGAGTGTTTCTCTCTACCAATGTACCCTAAGATGAGTGATGAAGAACAAGACTATGTTCTTTATACTATAATAAAAATATTGAAAAAAGGATTCAATTGAAAAAATTTAAAACAGAACAAGAAGACTTTTGGGCTTCAAGTGAATGGGCGTTAGAATATATAAAGCGAAATAATATGGATATAGTAAAAAATAATATTAATTTTTTTAGTAATATTTTTAGTAGTTGTACAGATTCTATTGGCAGCGTAATTGAATTTGGTTCAAATATTGGGCTTAACTTACATGCAATTAATAGTCTGTTTAACAATTTAGATATTGCAGCAATTGAAATTAGCCAAGATGCAGTAAATGAATTAGAAAAACTATCATTTGTTAAAAATATTTATCATGAGTCTATATTAGATATTGCTTTAGACAAACCACGAGACTTTGTTTTTATAAAAGGTGTACTCATTCATATAAACCCTGAGTTCTTAGATACAGTTTATTCAAAGCTTTATACTGCTTCAAATAAATACATTTTAATAGCTGAATATTACAATCCATCACCCACAGCAATTTCTTATCGTGGCAACAATGATAGACTCTTTAAAAGAGATTTTGCAGGAGAAATGTTAGATAAATTTCCAGATTTAGAATTAATAGATTATAAATTTTCATACCACAGAGATAATAATTTTCCCCAGGATGATATTACTTGGTTTTTATTAAAAAAAGATAGTTAATTGTTAATAAGTTCAATAGCAATCATCCCCGCTCGTGCTGGTAGTAAACGCATATTTAAAAAGAACATCAAAGACTTTTTTGGTAAACCTCTTATTGCTTATAGTATAGAAGTAGCTTTAGCATCTAAACTGTTTGACAAAGTAGTAGTAACAACTGATGACAAAGAGATCGCTAAGATAGCTCAAGAGTATGGTGCAGAAGTCCCTTTCATAAGACCTGCTGAACTTTCAGATGACTTTACTGGAACTGTTGATGTTGTAAATCATACTATAGCGTACCTTGAAGAGAGAGGTGAGAACTATGAGTTTGTCTGTACCATCTATGCAACTGCTCCCCTCCTTCAAAAAAAGTATTTAATTGAAGGGTATAAGAAATTAAAAGAGAGTGATGCTGTTAATGCCTTTAGTGCAACATCTATGCCATTTCCTATTCAACGAACATTTAAACTTGATGAGAATGGGCGTTGTGAGATGTTTACCCCTGAACATTACATGACACGTTCACAAGACCTGGAAGAGGCCTATCAAGATGCTGGGCAGTTTTATTGGGCACATCAACGAAGAGTAAGACAAAGTAAGCAGCAGGTTGTTTTTAGCAATATTAGTATTCCTATTATCTTACCACGACACCTAGTGCAAGATATTGACACCATGGAAGATTGGAAAAGAGCTGAAGTCATGTACAAAGTACTTCAAGAGCGTGGTGAACTGTCATGAAAAATATACTCTTTAGAGCAGACTCTTCTTCAACTATAGGTACAGGTCACATCATGCGTGATCTAGTTCTTGCTGAGCAGTTTAGTGATGACAACATCATCTTTGCAACTCAAGAACTACCATGTAACATAAACTATAAAATAGAAGAAAAAAAGTACACCATTGAGACTTTACGTTCTAATGATTTAAATGAACTAGATGCATTAATCAAACAACTAAAAATCAATATGATAGTTATTGATCATTACGGTATTAACTATGACTTTGAAAAACAGTTAAAAGAAAAGAATCCTGCTCTTAGTATCATGTCACTTGATGACACTTATGAAAGACACTACTGTGATGTCTTACTCAACCATAACATGAGTGCTGATCCTAAAAAGTACACTGACTTAGTACCAAAGAACTGTGAACTAAGATGTGGTTCGCGATATACACTCTTAAGAGAAGAATTTCGTGTTGAAAAGCTAAAAGAAAAAATGTCTCAACATCATGACACAGTTATTTTCATTGCCATGGGTGGAGCAGACACAGCAGGTATCAATATTGAAGTTTTAAATGTATTAGAATCATTTGATAATATCAGAGTAAATCTTGTTACTACAACTGCAAATAGACGTTTACAAGAACTTCAAAACTATACAGAGTCTAAAGGCTGGATTGAGCTACATGTTAACTCTAACAAAATTGCAAAGCTTATGCAAGAAAGTAACTTGGCTATAGTGACCCCAAGTGTCACTGTTAATGAAGTACATTTTATGGAGTTGCCATTTATAGCCATTAAAACTGCTGACAACCAACAAGACATATATCAATATTTAAGAGATAATGGTTATATGGTTCTCGAACAGTTTGATACAAGTACATTAAAGGATTTGGTATGCAAAATATTATTGTAGCAACTATTAAAGAGTGGAATATCTCTAATTATTTTACTTTAAAAAAGAAGTACCAAGACTTTAACTTTTTTTTAGTGACCAGTAAAGATGAGCTAACTGTAGACTACATAGAAAAGATCTCTCCTAAATATATATTTTTTCCACATTGGTCATGGATTATCCCTAAACAGATACATGACAATTTCGAGTGTATTGTATTTCATATGACTGATCTCCCTTATGGAAGAGGTGGAAGCCCCCTTCAAAACTTAATAATAAATGAGGTCTATGATACAAAGATTTCAGCTTTAAAGGTGAATGAAGGACTTGATACTGGAGATATCTATTTAAAAGAAGATTTCAATATTGAGTTAGGGAGTGCAGAAGAGATTTTTTTAAAACTATCAGAAATTATTTTTACTAAGATGATCCCCACTATTCTTCATTCAGAGAAGACGCCACAACCTCAAACAGGTGAGGTAATTAGCTTCAAAAGAAGAACTCCAGAAGATAGTAACCTTAAGAGTATAGATATAAAAACAATATCTAAACTGTATGATTTTGTTAGAATGCTTGATGTAGAGGGGTATCCCAAAGCATATATAGACCTAGGAGATATCAAGATTGAGTTTAGTGAGTGTCATCTGAAAAATAAGAAACTAATAGGAAGATTTGAGGTACTTGAAAATGAATAAACGGATATTAATCGTAGCGGCTCACCCCGATGATGAGGTTTTAGGATGTTTTGGAACAGTGGCAAGACTCATTCAAGAAGGTTATGAAGCCTATACTCTCATACTTGGAGAAGGAAAAACAAGTAGGGATGAAGAACGTCTTGTTGAAAACAAAAAAGATGAGATTGCCCTACTTAACAATGAAATTCAAGATGCAAATAATATAATTGGCATAAAAAAAGTGTTTGTAGAAAGTTTTCCTGATAATCGATTTGATAGTGTTGATCTACTTGACATCATTAAAGTCATTTCTAAAGTTAAAAAAGAAGTTCAGCCTGACATTATCTTTACACACTATGAACATGATTTAAATGTTGATCATCAAGTTACCTATAAAGCTGTTATTACAGCTACCCGTCCTATGCAAGATGAATGTGTAAAAGAGATCTACAGCTTTGAAATTCTTTCATCTACAGAATGGAACTATCCGCTCTCTTTTGCACCAGATACTTTTTATGATATTGATAGTACTTTAGAATTAAAACTAAAAGCTATGCAAGCCTATATATCAGAATTATGTGAATATCCACACCCTAGAAGCTTAGAAGGTATTAGCTTAAATGCGAAGTACCAAGGTATGTGTGTTGGTAAAAAGCATGTTGAAGCATTTAAAAGTATTCGGATAATAAAATAATGAAAATAGCCCTACTTACTTCTCCTAATCAATGGTTTGTACCGTATGCCAAAAACTTACAAAGTGAAATTCCTAATGCTTCTTTATTTTTTGATCATACAGAGATTGATGCATCATTTGAAGTGATTTTTATACTTAGTTACCACCGTTTGATTTCACAAGAGTATTTATTAAGGCATACACACAATATTGTTATTCATGAAAGTGCTTTACCAAAAGGAAAAGGTTGGGCACCCCTGTTTTGGCAAGTACTTGAAGGTGTAAAAGACATAACTTTTACAATGTTTGAAGCTTCATCAGGTGTAGATGATGGTGAGGTTTATATGCAAAAAGAACTCCATTTAACTGGCTATGAATTAAATAACGAACTGAGAGAATCCCAAGCAAACCTCTCAATAGAAATGTGTTTAGATTTTGTGAATAACTATACTATGTACAAAATACCGACCAAACAAACTGGTGGTGAAAGTTTTTACTCTAAAAGAACAATAAAAGATAGTGAACTTGACATAAATAAAACAATTCAAGAACAGTTTAACCTCCTGAGGATTGTAAATAATGAAGAATATCCAGCTTTCTTTATAAAAGATGGACATAAATATAAATTAAAAATAGAAAAAATGGAGAATTAAAATGTATATAGGAAATTTTGATTTAAATAATGACGGTACTTATATTATTGCTGAATTGAGTGCTAATCATAATGGTGATATTAAAATTGCGAAAGATACAATAAAGGCAGCTAAAGAGATTGGTGCTAATGCTATTAAACTACAAACCTATACTGCAGATACTATGACACTAGACTGTAAAAAAGATGACTTTGTAGTTAAAGGAGGAACCTTATGGGATGGAAAAACCTTATACGAGCTATATCAATGGGCCGCTACACCTTGGGAATGGCATAAAGAGTTATTTGCCTATGCTAGAGAAATAGGTATAGATATTTTTTCTTCACCATTTGACAAAACTGCTGTAGACTTTTTAGAACAGTTTAATCCATCAGTTTATAAGATAGCTTCATTTGAGATATCAGACTATAAACTCATCCGTTATACCGCTTCAAAAGGACGACCCATCATCATCTCAACAGGTATTGCGACCATAGATGAGATCCAAGATGCTGTAGACATCTGTAGAGCAGAAGGAAACAATGACATCATCCTTCTTAAATGTACTTCAGCCTACCCAGCAGTACTAGAAGATGCAAACCTCTTGAGCATACCAAACTTAGCAGAGACATTTGGTGTTATCAGTGGTTTCTCAGACCATACCCTTGGAACAACAGCTCCAGTAGTTGCAACAACACTTGGAGCGAAAGTCATAGAAAAGCATTTCATCTTAGACAAAGCTATTGGCGGAGCAGATGCTGACTTCTCTTTAGACAAACAAGAGTTTGCTGAGATGATACAAGCTGTACGTGACACAGAAAAACTTCTTGGTAAAGTAGACTACTCTATGACAGAAAAAAAGAAGAAGTCTAGGCAGTTTTCACGTAGTTTGTATGTTGCGGAAGATATAAAAACTGGTGATATTATTACTGAAAAGAATGTACGTTCGGTAAGACCGGGGTATGGATTACATCCGAAGTATTTAAAAGAAGTACTTGGGAAAAAGGTGACGAGAAACCTTGTAATGGGTACTGCATTGAACTGGAGTTTAATTAGTTAGATGATACAAAAAATCAGGCAATCAGTTTTATTTAAAAGTACATTTATTTATGTATTGACTCAGATAATAAATAAAGCTGTCCCCTTCCTATTGTTACCCGTACTTACTATGTATTTATCTCCTAGAGACTATGGTATTGTAGCTACATATGGAGCATTCACAGCAATATTAGCAGTGTTTATTCACCTCAGTTTAGTGGGAGCAGTTAATGTTAACTTTTTTAAATTTTCTAAAGAATATCTAAAGGTATACATAGCTAATGTTTTATTAATAGTTTTCATAAGTGCACTAATTGTTTTTTCTTGTATTTACTTATTTCAAGATCAACTTAGTTTAAAATTAGATATTCCGAGTGTATGGCTATTTATTGGACTTTTTATAACATTAGCCCAGTTTCTTACAACTCTTAATCTTGGATTATGGCAGGTTGAGCAACAATCAAAACCTTTTGGAGTTTATCAAATAACCTTGATGTTAACTAATACATCTATGATTTTGATATTGGTCGTTGGCTTTGGTATGGGTTGGAGAGGACAACTAATTGGTCAAGCTATTGCTACTGTACTTTTTGCATTATTAAGTTTTGGTTTTATCTATCGTAGAGGGTATTTACAGTTTATTTTTAACAAAGTTTATATCAAAGATGCACTAAAGTTTGGTGTACCTCTTATCCCTCATGCATTATCTGGATGGTTTAGAACAGGGGTAGATAGACTTTTTTTAACTACTCTTATAGGTAGTTCTGCTACAGGTATATACAGTGTCGGTTATCAATTTGGTTTGATTGTAGGTATAGTTTCTTTAGCATTTAATCAAGCATATAGTCCTTATCTCTATAAAAAACTTAATAATATTACACTCGAAGATAAAGTAAATTTAGTCAAATTTACTTATGTCTATTTTATAGGTATATTATTATTTGCAGGTATAATTAGTGTTATTACACCTTGGATTGTTGTACACTTATTGAATGAAAGATACTTGGCCTCTGTAGAAGTGATTCCCTGGATTGCATTTGGATATGCATTTCAAGGTATGTATTTTATGGTAGTTAATTATATTTTTTTTGAAAAAAAAACTTATATGCTTGCCTTAGTCACTTTTTTATCAGGTATCGTTCATGTTATTCTTAGCTATACATTTATCCATATTTATGGAGCAGTTGGTATACCTTATGCAACGACATTGTCATTTTTTATAATGTTCATTTTAGTATGGATATTAAGTTCAAAAGTCTATCCAATGCCTTGGAATTTAAGAGTGTAATCTATAAAAGGAACCTATATTATGAAACAATTACTAAAGCAGTGGATTTTCCCACCATGTGCATATAAATATTTATATAAGTTTGTATGGATTATTAAAGATTTTTTTAAATATTCTGTTAAAGACTTTAAAAAAAATATTGAATTAAAAGATATACATCTTAATAAAAGATGCTTTATAGTTGGGACAGGTCCATCTCTTAAAGATCATGATCTTACTTTACTGAAAGATGAAATTGTAATTGGTATATCTGGTTTATTTAATCATGAAGATATAGATATTATTCAACCAAATTATTATGTATTGGCACCAATTTTTGAATATCATTTAAAATATAATAAAGAAGAAACTTATATAAATTGGTTAAAATCTATGGATGACTCATTGTCAGACAGCGTTATAATGATAGTGCATATTGGAGATAAACCATATATAGAACAGCATGATATTTTTATTAATAAAAATATCTATTGGGATAAATATATCCTATGGGGGTGTGAAGATATTGGGGAAATAAATATGTCTAAAATACCAAATATTAATTCAGTTTCTGAGACGGCATTGTCTATTTCATTGTATTTAGGATTTGAGAAAATTTATATGTTGGGGTTTGATCATAACTGGTTTGAAGGACTTCATATATATTTTGATACAGAAAAATATAATAAGCATTTTGAAACTACAGGTGATGAATCTGTTAAAAAATTTGGATTTGATTCAGAGTTTCAGATGCTTAGACATGCTCAAATATTTAAAAAATATAAAGAATTATATAGGCTAAAATCTAATATATATAATGCTAATGCCAATGAAAATACATATGTGGATACTTTCCCAAAAGTTAAATTCAAAGATTTATTTTAAATATGAATATTTTAATAAAAAACCCAATTTCACTTTGGATAGGTAAGCTAATTAATGCTAAATTGTTAGAGTGGAAAAACAGGGATAAAAAGTTAAAAATTGGGTATCTTTCCTATGCAAGAAAATCATCATTTGGTATGTTTAATACTTTGCAGGATAATGTTAGTTTGAATAATGTAAATATAGGAGATTATTCATATGTTTCTTTTAATACCTCTATCTCAAAAACAGAAATAGGAAAATTTTCAAGTATCGGTCCTAATTGCAGAATAGGATTAGGTAAACACCCCTCGGATACTTTTGTATCTACACACCCTGCTTTTTTTTCTTCTACTAAAAGAGCCCAGATGACATTTTCAGATAAAAATTATTTTAAAGAAATGGAAAATATTAAAATTGGTAATGATGTCTGGTTAGGTGCAAATATAATTGTGCTTGATGGGCTGAACATTGCAGATGGAGTTATTATCGCTGCTGGTTCTGTAGTTACAAAAGATATACCAGCATATGCTATTGTAGGAGGAGTGCCTGCAAGGATTATCAAATATAGGTTTAAAGAAGAAACGATTAAAAAATTACTCGAATTCAAGTGGTGGAATAAAGATATAGCGTTTTTAAAAAAGAATTTTAAAAACTTTCATAATATAAATAGTTTTTTTAATATTAAAGAAAATATGAATGGATAAAAAGATAATCGTCTCAATTATTACAGTTGTATATAACTCAAGTGACTCCATAGAAAACACAATAACTAGTGTCCTGAACCAGACATGTAAAAATATAGAGTATATCATTATTGATGGCGGATCAACAGATGGTACTCTCGATATTATTAAAAAGTATGAAAAGAAGATAGACTATTGGGTAAGTGAAAAAGATACGGGTATTTATGATGCTATGAATAAAGGTTCAAGAATAGCCACAGGTGATTTTATTAATTTTTTGAATGCAGATGATGTTATTTATGGTAAAGATACTGTGGAAAAAGTTGTAGAGAAAATACAAAACTTAAATACTACATATTATACCAGGGCAAGTATTATTAGTGATACGGTGTCTTGGATATATCCTCCCTTGGAAGTGAAAGACTATATTAAATGGTTAAATTTGAATTTACCAAATCATCAAACTATGTTTTTCCCTAAAGTATTTTATAAAAAGTTCTTTTATGATTTAAGACTTGAAATTGGAGCAGATGATGACTATAAGCTTTTTGCACTAAAAAATACTAATCTCCAATTTATAGACTTGATATTTGTTGAGTTTAAAAGAGGAGGCATTTCCAGCGATCATCAAAACTATAAGTTATTGATTCAGAGGATTAAAGAAAGTTATATACGTAATTTTAAGCATAAAAGATGGGTTAGATTTATTATAGACCCCTTTAAGTTAGTACTGATGTTTCTGGTAAATGTATTCTTTGGGGAAGAAAAGTTTTTACATTTTATCAAAATGATTGTAAGATTAAAAAGATAAAGGTAGGGAAATGGCAAAAAAGATTATAGGATTTACCACAGGTGTGTATGATATGTTTCATATAGGACATTTGCACTTACTAAAAAAAGCAAAAAATAGGTGTGATTACCTGATAGTAGGCATAAGTACTGACGAATTGGTGGAAAGTTATAAGAACAAGACACCTATTATACCTTTCGAGCATCGATTGGAGATAGTATCAGCATTGAAGTTTGTTGATGAGGTTATTGCCGTTACACATCGAGATAAATATCAAGCATTTTTGGATGTTGGATATGATGTTCTTTTTGTTGGGGATGACTGGCAAGGTTCCGAGATATTTAATACACTGGAAAAAGAATTAAAAGAACATAATGCCAAAGTAGAGTATTTCCCTTACACAAAAAAAGTTTCTTCAACTCAGTTTAGAACAATTCTGCAAGATATATATGATGATGAGGAATTATCACATAAATGAAAATGTTTACTTATGAAAATTGGGAAAAAGTTTGTAAGTCATTAGCATTAGAGTTTCATTGCATACGTGCTGATGAAATTCTACTTCAAGATAAAAATGAGAAATGGCTTGTTGTCAAACATGATGTAGAAACAGATGTGTCGAAAGCAGTAAAATTAGCAGAAATAGAACATCAATACGATATAAAAGCAACATACTATGTACAAGCTGACTTACTAATAGATAATATGGGGTTGTTGCAAAAGATAGCATCTTTTGGGCATGAAGTTAGTTATCATTATGATGTTTTAGATGCCTGTAATGGAAACTATGTGAAAGCTATTGAGAGTTTCACTGAACATAAAAATAATTTTGAACATTATGGATTTGAGATTAATACAGTTTGCCCTCATGGAAATCCGATAAAACTACGTAATGGATGGTCTTCCAATAAGGATTTTTTCAGAGATAAGCAAGTCAATGCGCTGTTTCCTAATGTCTTAGATATAGTAGTTCATTTACCCCATAGAGTTGAGAATCCCTATACTTATATTTCAGATGCCGGTTATACATTACAGAAAATAGGAAACATAAAGGACAATGATAAAAACAACCAAGGGGATGTGAAAATTGAACAAGGTATAATTGACTATCTGAAAACACAAAATAATGTCATCTTGAGTACGCATCCCCATAGGTACGAAAGCAGTAAAGTGAAATTTATAGTGAAAGTATATGGATTTAAAATTATTCGAAGTATTGCAAAAAAGTTAGCAAAAGTTGCTTTTTTAAAAAAAATTATGTCCAAATATTATTATTTGGCAAAGAAAGTATAGTATGACAGATGAAGAACTAAAGTCTTTACAGTTTAAAATATTGGAAATAGTTAGATATTTCGATACTTTTTGTAAAGAAAACAACATTACTTATTACCTTATGGGCGGGTCTGCATTGGGTGCGATGAGACATAAAGGTTTTATACCTTGGGATGATGATTTTGATGTCTTTATGGATTATGAAAACTATATGAAGTTTTTAGCAGTGGCAAAAGAAAAACTTGATACAGATTTATTTTATCTACAAGAAGAAAATAGTGAAGAATATCCTCTCTATTTTTCTAAAATACGTATGAATGGCACAACATTTATAGAAAAAGATATTAAAGATAAAGTTATGCATCATGGTATATATATTGATATTATGTGTTTGAATAATACTAGTGAAAATATATCTATGAGGTATCTTCAATATATATCTGCACGTATATTGAATACTAGGGCATTAGTTGTGCATGGGTATAGTACTAATTCACCTATAAAAAAAATAGCACTTACAATGAGTAAATATCTTATTAATGGCTTTATAAAAAGAGGGTTGTTAAAAATTGTAAGAAGTTTAAATACAAGTAATACAAAATATGTAGGACATTTTTTTGGAAGAGCACCTTTTAAAAAAACTTCTTTTTTAAAAACGTATTTAGGTATGCCTAGATATGTACCATTTGATGATTTTATTTTGCCGGTACCTCATGAAGTTGAAAAGTATTTAACTGTACGCTATGGAAAGAAGTATATGGAAATGCCTTCTGAAGTAGTCAAAGCGCAATACCCCTCACATGCATACATTGTAGATACCAAAAAATCGTATGTCTTTTATCAAGATAAGGAATTATAGTTGTCAGAGGTTGCAGCGGTAGTTAGTCTTTATAAGAATGATCAACTTGTAACATTTCAACAGGCGATGGAAAGCTTAATACATCAGAGCTATCGGGTAGATATTTTTGTTCAACAAGATGGTAAGATAGATTTAGAAGTAGAAAAGTATTTAGATGTATTACTGGATGAAAAGAAAATTGTTTATTTGGGTAAACGAGATATAAATTTAGGAATTGCACCTTCGTATAATGAGTTATTTGCAGAAGTATTAAAACGTGAATATAAATATATTGCGAGAATGGATGCCGATGATATAGCAGTATTAAATAGAATGGAAGTACAATATAATTTTATGAAACAACATACAGATATAGATGTAGTTGGAGGTTATATTGAAGAATTTGGAGATAATATTACTTATGATAAAGTAGTAACTTACCCTT
>Ga0256824_10000779_pt1 | contig 12434 bp, 9 predicted proteins | sample CV67metaG_FD_191570 | JGI IMG/M metagenome (GOLD analysis project Ga0256824, IMG submission 191570) | Hydrothermal vent microbial communities from East Pacific Rise, Pacific Ocean - CV67 | ecosystem: Environmental > Aquatic > Marine > Hydrothermal vents | place: Pacific Ocean: East Pacific Rise...
TGTACCGTTGGCATTTTGTCCTGAGTGTGTCCGAACTTCGTCAAGCATTGAGTACTCGGTTGCCATGGTGTTAGGGTGAACCAAAACTCCTGATGGCTTGTCAAAGACTAGAAAGTTCTTGTCAACAAAGATAGGTTTTACCCCTCTGCTCTTTGGTTCAAAATAAACGACTTCTATATCGCCCTCTATAATCTCACCTGTATAGTAGATAGATTCTCCACCAATAAGTATGCGACCTTTGGCGATGAGACGTTGTGCTTCACCCTGTGTAAAGTTGAACTGTTTCATAATAAATAGAAAAGCTTTAATTGGTTTTTCTACATGAAAAGGACGTTTGACGAATGGCATATTTTTACCTCTTTTTTACTCTAATTGGATAGAATTCTATCATAAAAAAATATGATAACTTCTTGTTCGATGAAATCGAACCTACAGCTAACAAACATAAACTTCGTAGGTTCGATTTCATCGAACGATATTCTAATTCACTTCAAGGAAAACAAATGGTAGAACGATACGCAAGACCAGAGATGACAGAAAAATGGACACAACAAGCACGATACGATGCATGGTTAGAAGTTGAAAAAGCAGCTGTAAAAGCATGGAACAGATTGGGGCTTATTCCTGATGAGGATTGTAAGAAGATTGTTGAGAACGCTAGTTTCACGGTTGAAAGAATTGAAGAGATTGAAGCGATTACACGTCATGACCTTATTGCCTTTAATACATCGGTAAGTGAAAGCCTTGGAGAAGAATCGAGATGGTTTCATTATGGTATGACAAGTTCTGATGCTGTTGACACAGGTGTGGCATTGCAAATGAAAGCATCTTTAGAAATCATTATTAGCGATACAGAGATGCTTATGGAGTCTATTAAAAAGAGAGCCGAAGAGCATAAGATGACTTTAATGGTTGGACGTTCACATGGTATCCATGGAGAGCCTATCACTTTTGGTTTGACACTTGCAGTTTGGTATGACGAGATGGCGAGACATCTTAAGAACTTACATGAGACCATGGATGTTATTGCTGTGGGTCAAATCTCAGGTGCTATGGGTAACTTTGCTCACGCTCCACTAGAGCTTGAAGAGTATGCAATGGAAGAGTTAGGACTTAAACCTGAGCTATGTTCAAACCAAGTGGTACACAGAGACAGATATGCAAGACTTGCAACGACTCTTGCACTTCTTGCATCGTCAATAGAAAAATTTGCAGTACAAGTAAGACATCTACAAAGAACAGAAGTGTATGAGTGTGAAGAGTTTTTTGCCAAAGGTCAAAAAGGTTCATCGGCAATGCCTCATAAAAGAAACCCTATTTTGACAGAGAATATTACAGGTCTTGCACGTATCATCAGAACATGTGTAACTCCTGCTATGGAAAATGTTGCTTTATGGCATGAGAGAGATATTTCCCATTCATCTACAGAGCGTTTTTGGCTACCAGATGCGTTTATTACAACCAACTTTATGATGCACAGAATGAACAATGTTATTGCAAACTTAACTGTAATGCCTGAGAACATGATGAAGAACTTGAACCTAACAGGTGGACTTGTATTCTCTCAAAGAGTTTTACTTGAACTTCCATTGGCAGGTGTGAGCCGTGAAGATGCTTATAGAATCGTTCAAAGAAATGCGATGAAAGTTTGGGAAGAGATTCAACAAGGTAAATCAAGTACCAATGAGAAAGGTGAATCACTTTATCTTCAATATCTATTGGCAGATGAAGAGCTTGGTGAGTCGTTGAGTGAAGAGCAAATTAGAGAGTGTTTTAACTTTGAGTATTATACTAAAAATGTAGATGCAATTTTTGCACGAGTTTTTAAATAATATATAAGGTCGGCTGAAGTCAATAAATTAAGTTTGAATTCTGTAGGTTCGATTTTATCGAACGAGAATTCAAGCTTTTAAAATAATTTGTTCGATAAAATCGAACCTACAAATTTGGAATATTAATTCCTTAACTTATTGCCATTGGGCTTTCGCCAATACAAATCAAAATCACAATATTTTATAAGTGACTTTTGAGTAAAATAAATATACAAATTATATAACATTTCAAGGGATTAGAATGATAAGAGTGATAAAACGAAGTGGTCGAATTGAGACATTAGACATTACAAAAATTCAAAAACATACTTCTGCTTCGGTAGAAGATTTGGCGAACGTCAATCAAAGTGAATTAGAAGTTGATGCAAATTTACAGTTTCAAGATATGATGAGTTCAGAAGATATTCAACAAACCCTGATTAAAACGGCTGTTGACAAGATTGATATTGACCGACCAAACTGGACATTTGTTGCTTCACGTCTTTTCCTTTATGACTTGTATCATAAAGTGGGTCGTAATGTTGGGGGTGAAAAAGGTAAACCTTATTTTCAGTTAAGTAAATATTTTGAACGTGGTGAAAAAGAGGGGCGTATACTTCTTGGGCTAAAAGAGAAGTATGACCTTGATGATTTAAATGACTACATTGTGCCTGACAGAGATTTACAGTTTAACTATTTAGGTATACGAACACTTTACGATCGTTATTTACTAAAAGATAGAAATGGTCAACCGATAGAACTTCCTCAACAACTCTTTATGGGGGTTGCAATGTTCTTGGCACAAAATGAATTTGATTGTCAATCATGGGCAAAAAAGTTTTATGATATCTTATCAAAATTTGAAGTGATGGCTGCTACACCTACCTTGTCAAATGCTCGTACCCCTAGACATCAGTTGTCTTCATGTTATATTGGGTCAACTCCTGACAATATTGAAGGTATTTTTGATGTTTACAAAGAGATGGCTCTTTTGTCAAAATTTGGTGGAGGAATCGGTTGGGATTGGTCACAGGTTCGTGGTATGGGTTCATACATTGATGGACACAAACACGCAGCAGGGGGAATTGTCCCCTTCCTAAAAATTGCCAATGATGTTGCCATTGCTGTTGATCAGTTGGGTTGTGTGGCTAAAAACTCTTTTGTTCAAGTCTTGGACAGTGTCACAACAGATAGATTTAAACATGACTTTAGAAGAGAGTATAAAGAGCATACATTAAAGAGTGATGAGGTTTTAGAAATCATTGTTAAGCATGTTGATAACTTTACGTTTAAATATGGAAAACTTCAAAAAGATGATGTTTACGACCTTTTAATTGATTATGTTTCAGGCTTCTCTTTATTGGAAATTTGTACCAAATTTGATTTGTCAAGAGACCAATATAAAAAGTTAATTGGTAAATATAAAAAAATGAATAAAGGGCTTCCTGAAGGTTTTGTAATTTTACAAGAAGATACTAAATATGCCATTCATAAAAGTGGTATAGTTATAAACTTAGACTCTTTAAAATCGTTAGGAACAATTGTTGATAGAAAAGGATATGTACGGGTAGCATTGGGTAAAAAGTCTATACCTCTACATAAGCTATTGGTTAAAACTTTCTTTGATATCTCTCAAAATATTGACTTTACAATAGACCATATTGATAGTAATAAATTAAACAACTCACTTGATAACTTCAAGATTATCTCAAATGAAGAGAACATCTCTAAAGGATGGGAATCAACAAAAGAGAAAAGAGTAGAGATGTCAAGAGTTCGTAAATATCTCTCCCATGATTTTAGGCTCAAAGGAGATAGACGTGATACAGATGATATAAATATTACTGATATATCTGTTACAACTGTGCCTATTTCAGAAGTAAGAGTGGGTGATTTGGTAGAAAGCTTTAACATTATCTTGGATAAAGTTCAATATAAAAAAGTTGAAGCCGTTCACGAACTCGAAGTTAAAACAGAAAATCAGATAAAAATTGAGTTTAAAGAGGGTTATATTGTCACTTCCAAATGGCATCCTATGGCAATTAAGGGAACAAATGGCTATGTTTATAAACGAAGTGATGAGATAGAGATTGGCGAGTTTGGGGTTAATCATAAAGGAGAGTTAGACGAGATAGTATCCATAGATACCAATCCTAATATCTCAGAAGCATATATGGACTTAACCGTTCAAGGTACAAACAATTACTTTGCATCTACAGACAAACAGGAGAACTTCTATTTAACACATAATACACGTAAAGGTGCGATTGCTGTTTACATTGAACCTTGGCACATTGATGTTCGTGATTTCCTTGACTTGAAAAAGAACTCAGGTGAAGAGCGAAGAAGAGCGCACGATTTGTTCCCTGCTTTATGGTTAAACGATTTATTTATGCAGAGAGTTCAAGAGGATGCACGATGGACACTTTTTGACCCTTATGAAGTTCGTGAGTTAACTGACCTTTATGGTGAAGCGTTTGAAAAGCGTTATTTAGAGTTAGAAGCTGGAACAGATGATATTGCTCGTGATACCATTTCTGCTAAAGGTTTGTGGAAAGAGATTTTAAGAAGCTATTTTGAAACAGGAAATCCTTTCTTGACATTTAAAGATGCAGCGAACAAATCTAACCCAAATAAGCATGAGGGTGTGATTAGAAGCTCAAATTTATGTGTAACAGCTGATACGCGATTACATACACAGTTTGGTTTGGTAAAAGCCAAAGACTTAGAGGAAAACTATGGTGAGATTGTTGCTTCATATGATCATAGAACAGATGGCAATGCTTCTGAATATGGTGTGGGTGAAGCCAAAGCCTTAAAGATGTTTAAGACCAAAGAGAATGCAGATATTTATGAAGTAGTTACCAAAGATGGGTATAGAATCAAATCAACACTTTGGCATGAGTATTATGTAGCTAAAGGCGATAATGTCGAGAAAAAAAGTTTAGAAGATATAGCTGTAGGGGATAAGCTACTTATCCAATCAGATGAAGGTCAGTTTGGACAAGAGGGAAATTATGATTTAGGTTTCCTCATAGGGATGGTTGCAGGAGATGGTACATTCTCTTATAAAGAGGTGAAGAATCACTCTATTGTTCACATTGACCTCTATAACCAAGATATGAATTTGGGTCATATAATACATAAACAAGTTGCAAATGTTATTAATGAACACTATGCAAAGCTTCCAAATGCACATAAAGAGGATTTTGTAAATCTCTACCCAAAACCAATACAACATACTAAAAATAGTCAAAAACTAAGATTTTCAAATATACGACTTGGTAGAATTTTTGATGAACAGTTTAACTTTAATGGTCAGACCAAACATCAAGTGCCTGAAGTTATATTTAAAGGGACAGAAGAGACAGTAAAAGGATATTTACAAGGGCTATTTATTGCTGATGGGACAGTTAATATTATTAAGAATGATGGAGTTCCTACTTTTGCAATACAGTTGGCTTCTATTAAGCTAGAGTTACTTGAAGAGGTACAAATACTTCTTGCTAACTTTGGAATCCGTTCTAAGATATCGAAGATGAGAGATGCTGAACAGGGTGTATTCTCTTATATAACAGTTAATGGAGAGGAGAAACTATATGATTCAAAACCACTCTATAGATTAAATATCAATGGAAACAATGCCATTAAATTTGTAGATGATATTGGTTTTATAGGTTCAAAACAGACCAAAGCCTTAGATGTTTTAGCCAAGCGTATTAAACAGGGATATAGTAGAGAAAGTAGAAAAAGTGAAAAATTCTTAGTTGAGATTAGTGAGATTAATTATATTGGAAAAGAGGATGTTTATGACACCACTCAACTTCATAATCATTCATTGATTTTTAATGGATTGGTAACAGGAAACTGTACAGAAATTTTCCAAAACACCTCTCCAAACCATTACAAAATAAAATTGACATTCTCTGATGGTTCGGTTGAAGTTTATGAAGAGGAGGAGTTGTTAACGGTAGACAACGGCATGACAAAACCTGCTAAAAAAGTGACAGCACTTGACTCTTTAAATGGTAAACAAATTTGGATGGCAGACAAAGAGTTGACCGATGGTGATACAGCCGTGTGTAATTTAGCATCAATTAACCTATCAAAAATAAACACAACAGAAGAGATAGCACGGGTTGTTCCGACAGCCATTAGAATGCTTGACAATGTTATTGACTTAAACTTTTATCCTTTAGCAAAAGTGAAAAAGACCAATGAGAAAACAAGAGCCATCGGTTTGGGTGTTATGGGTGAAGCTCAAATGTTGGCTGAGTCTAAAATAGAGTGGGGTTCAAATGAACACTTCTTTAAAATAGATGAAGTGATGGAGTCTGTCTCTTACTATGCGATTAAATCCTCTTCTGATTTAGCCATTGAAAAAGGAACATATGCTCAGTATGAAGGTTCAGAGTGGTCAAAAGGGATTTTCCCTATTGACAATGCAAATGCAGAAGCGTGTAAGCTGGTTGATCGTGGTGGACTTTATGGTTATACCCATGATTGGACAGCTTTAAAAGAGAAAGTAATAAGTGATGGTATGCGTAATGGTTACTTGATGGCTGTTGCACCTACTTCATCAATATCTATTTTGACAGGGACAACCCAAGCGATTGAACCAGTTTACAAACGTAAATGGTTTGAAGAAAACTTGTCAGGTCTTATCCCTGTGGTTGCACCAAATTTGTCCCCAGATACATGGGGTTATTATATCCCTTCGTATGACCTTGACCAAAATATTTTGATTAAAGCTGGGGCGATTCGTCAGAAATGGATTGACCAAGGGCAGTCACTGAATATTTTTATTACACTTGACAAAGCGAGTGGAAAGTATTTAAATCAGATTTACATGAATGCTTGGAAGTTTGGATTGAAGTCAACTTACTATTTGAGAAGTCAGTCGCCAGAGGCTTCTAATGATATTGAAGATAGAAGTCAAGAATGTGTGGGTTGTCAATAATATTTTAATTTTTTCTGTTCGATAAAATCGAACCTACGGTTATAATTATTAAATTTGTTAGCTGTAGGTTCGATTTCATCGAACATTTTTATATAAATACCTCAAAATCCTCTATAATCCCCTTTAAATCAAAAAATAAGCCACTTTACTACTCTTTTTAACCCTTGGTATGGAAAAAATATTAAAAAGGCTTATTTTAGCTCTCTATAATTGGTTATAATTCATCAAATTTTAACAAAAAAGGAGTTTCAATGAATTTTGAAAACGTAACAGTAGATATTGCAGGTAACAGTTATTTTGATGGGGCAGTGACAAGTAGGACAGTTCACTTTGCAGATGGTAGTCGTAAAACTTTGGGTTACATGCAGACAGGTGAGTTTGAGTTTGGAACAGAATCAGCAGAGCTTATGGAGATAACAGCTGGTGACTTAGAATATAAACTTGCAGGTTCAGATGAGTGGATAGCTGTTAAAGGTGGTGAAAGTTTTAATGTTCCAGCCAATTCAAAATTTCAGGTAAATGTAAAAGAGATTACAGATTATTGTTGTAGTTACCTGTAAAAAATGAGTAACCTCTTGGGTTGCTCTTTTCTCAATTATACTTTAAATAATGAGAAAAAAACAATAGAATTTAACTTAAAATAACATTATTTGATATTTTTACCTCTTAATATTTATCTCTATTCTAAAAAGCTTTGCTATGATACGCTGTCTACAAAGGATATATTTTATTATAATAAAGGATAGATATGAAATTAAAAAAAATAACGCCGAATCTGTCTGTTAAAAATGTAACAGAAACAATTAAATTTTATAAGAATATTTTAAATTTTAAAGTGAGAATGGTTGTACTTGAGAGAAACCATACAGTAGAAGATTTTTTTATTGAAACTGAAGAGTATACCTATGCGATGGTTTACAGAGATGATCTTCAACTGATGTTTTTAAAAGAGAGTACTTTTCATGAGAATATTCCCATTTTAAAATCAGCACAAATGGGTGGAACAGTTATTTTTTATATTGCCATTGAAAAAATAGATGAGTTTTATAAAGAACTACAAGAAAAAAATATAGAGGTTGTTAAAGAGTTAACAACCACATGGTATGGTATACGAGAGTTTTACATTAAGGACTGTAATGGCTACATCTTAGCTTTTACCGAAGAAGTTTAATCTAAAATTTCTTTAACACGACCCACTTCTCCTGACATTAAGCGTACTTTTATTCCGTGAGGATGTTGAGGAGATTTGGTCAAAATATCACGAACCACTCCCCATGTTAAATACCCTGTATCTTGGTCTTCCTTTAAGACGATATGTACCGTTTTCCCCGATTTTATATTTACCCTTTTTGTTCCATTCATTTTGAATCCTTTTTTATTTAATTTAATTGAAAATTTAAATGTTATCTAAATAATCACTTTCTACACATAAGATACACAGAAGATAAGTATAATACACACAAGCCTAACATAGAATATATGTAAACTTGACATTTAATTGGTGTCACTTTAATATGTCCAATGAAAACTCCTTAAATTCATTATATTCTTCCTCCCTTTAATATCTATGTTAGGACTTTACTTTCGAGAATCTCATCATTCATAATGTTTATCTTATATACTATTTTAGCTATCATTCGAGTTATATCAAGATAGAAATAATAGAATACTTAAGTTTTTTAAATTTAATAAAAAATGATTAATAAAATACTTTTAATTTTAGATTAAAAGTATTTTATTATGCTCTTATTATGGCTATTAAGTTATAATTTTAAACAAAAAAAATTAAGGACAAACATAATGTTGACCAAATTTGATTCTATTGATACCTTAAAAATGAAATTTACAGTCATAATGATTTGGCTGATAGCGATTGCTATTTCAGGAGGGATGTATCTGCTCTTAAAAGAGAATAACACAGTACTTTGGATACGTGTAATACTAGGAACAGTGGTGGCTCTTTCTTTATTAGCAATATTATTACGTTGTAAGGTGGGGAGATGGTTTACACTTTTAGGTGTTTATACTTTTATCTTGTTCCCTATTATGGTCTCATTAGTTCCTATATTTTTATTACCTGATCAAAAAGTGATTCCTATAGATATGGAACAAGCACTCATCCATCTTTTAGTTGGAGGAGTGGTTGTTTATTTTCTCTCAAATAGAGAGTCAATGGAGGTCTTCTATATTCAACCTAACTTTTTTCAGCATCTTCTCTTTATCATTTTAGGAACAGCTCTTATTGCAATTGATATCTATTATTTACAAATATTTTATTGATTAGCGTGTTATGAGAGTATCTATTCTCTCATAACCTTCAATATTTTCTATCCATTTTGGTCGAATGGTTTCAAATCCATACCTAGCACCCACAACCATCCCAGCAATCATCGCACGTGCCGATACATCTCCCCCTGCTTCTAAGTTGACCTCTAAAAGTGTGTCCCAATCATTATGGTAGTTTAGTAAAAGGTAAACAGTTGAAGCCAAAGCTCCATGAACATGTGAACCTGTACCTAACATACTGAGTGCTATATTGACAGGTTTGTCTTTTAAGGCAACAGCTTTTTCAACCTCTTCTTCCACCTCTTTACCATAAAATTTTGCACGTTCTACCAAAGTGTTTTCCACATCTAAGTTATAAATCATCGCCAAAGTAACTTCGGCAATATATTTACTTGCATCAATGGTCTCTTTTGTCATGTGTGTTAAGCAGTTGTGAAACTTGACACTTTCTAACATCTCATCCATCCCTTTTAAGATAAAAAGTATGGGTGCATGTCGTCCAACAACAGACAAATCATGCGAACCTGAACCAGCACCCAAACAGGAGCGACCAGATTTTAGATTTGAAAGAGAGTCTTTGGATGCTTGGTCTAATACACCCTCATAACTATTCATTTTTTCTTGCCAAATATTGGCAAAAATAAAGGGGTCATAAACTTTACTTTCACCCATATATTCAAGTAACCAAACAACTTGCTCTCCATAAAGTGTCAACTCTTTCTTCTCATAGGCATCACCGAGAAGTGAACCCCACATCAGCCCTTTTAATTTGTCTTTGTTCATTGTTGTCCCTTATTTTCTATTGGTTTGCACTTTAACAAAACTATCCTTATGTCAAGCTATTTTCGGAATTCGTAGGTGGGGATTTAAAATTCGGGTGTAAACACGCCGATTCCGAAAATACCGATTGGTATATCTGGAATCGACGGCTTTAGCCTCGTTATACTAAAACCTCTGAACCAATCCCCTAAGCTTTTGCTGTACGGTTGAGATGATGGGGGCTTTTTTAATCTCTTCTCTGTTATATCCATGCCTTTTAAATAGTTCATAAGGGGTTGTTGTGGTGGTGAGTTTGATATTTTTGAATTGATAGATATAGTGTTTGTTTTCCAAACTGATGTCAAGTAAAGTATCACAATCTTTCTCTATAATAAGTGATTGACCCAAGAACTTATGGTATTTTGATTCTTTTTTAGGAATCAGATAAAAATCTCTCCACCCTCTGTTGATGGCTGTATAGATGGCTTCTTGTTGGTCGATGGTGATTCTGCCTTTTAGTTTCTTTTCCCAATAGCTTAGATTGTTCTTTTTGTATTTTATCCCCTTTTTATCGCAATGCTCTAACCATTTTTTTAAGATATTTGGCACATTCGGAATCGACGGCTTCAGCCTCGCTTTACTTTTTTGGCTATTCTTTGGGGATAAATCCTCAGCTTCCGAATGTTTTGGGGAAATATTGCAGTTCCCAAGAATCTCCCCCAGCTTCTTCTTGGTATATATAAAAAAAAGATGAACATAGTAGTATTGTCGTTTTTGTACCACTTCGATAAGTTTCATCTCTTTGAGTATTTTCTTGGTTTTCTTAACCCTATCACTCGCCCAGTTCATCCCTTTTCGAGTAAATTCGTCGGTTACTAGGGGTTGGTTGGTCTTTTGGCGTTGGGCATGATAGAGATAAAAACTATACAAAGCTAAGAGATTCGCATAATTTTTACCTTGTTTTAAAAATCGTTGCAACAGATGGGGGTGTATAACAATAGGATTGTCCAGTGGTTCGAGTTCCATTTTTTTGCCTTGTATATTTTTTATATTTGGCATTATTGCTATTTTTATCTTTATTTTTAGTTAAAAGATACTAATTTATCCTAATTTTTTTAAAAAAGTTCTAAAAGTGTTTTTGAAATCTTCTAACTCATCTATTTCTTCTTTTAGTTTTAAATTATCTAAATAGAGTTGTATAGCTGTTTGTAATTGAGAAGAGAGAGTATTATTCGATACAGTTTTTCTTAGACTGCTCTCACTATAACCAATTTTTTCACCCAACTCTTTATAAGTTAATCCCAACTCTTTAGAAACTTTTTTAACCAAGTGCATCTCATTTTTTTCCAAAACCACCACTCCTTTTTTATACGATTATAACAAATTCTTTCCTTTTCTTAAGAGAGTTTTTAAGTATCTTCTTTTTTACAAGGTAAAGATTTTAAGTATGTGGCATATTTTTTGGGTGTGGTTGTTTTTGAGGTTTGGGAAAACACTAATTTTATCCTGACCGTAGGTCGGACTGCCCTCTGTCCGACATTAACGTTCATACCAAAACATCCCATCATTCAATAGATATTGGTATGCCCATATTTTTTGTTTTATTGGATTTTCAATTTATATAAATTGGTGTCGGACAGAGGGCAGTCCGACCTACATGGTGGCAAACTCTCAAAAAAGAAGAAAGTAAATATGTAAAATAAGTAAAACATCAAATTTAAGAAAAAAAAGATATACTCCAAAATAACAAAAATCCCAAAAAAATAACTAAATTTACAAAAAAAACAGAAAAATTACAAAAAAACCAAAATGGACAGACAATGATTCAAACTTTTTCTCCTATCGGTTACTCATGGCTAATAGAGCATTTTAACCTAACCATTCCACTTAGAGAACCATCAGCCATTAGTCACAAGAGACTCTCTGCTCAACGGATTCAGAAAGAGGAGTGGGTGGAGTTTGATGCACAATTTGAGGTCAATGCAACCCCTTATGCTCATTTGGAGTTTGCTATCAAGCATGAGAAGTTGGAGTTGTTGGTGTTGAAATCTATCTTACAACTCTTTTCTATTGATGAGCTTATCGCCAATATTCAAACCAACCCCAAGCGAATACTTAACAAAAAGATATGGTTCTATTATGAGTTTCTCTTAGATAGCAGACTGCCTATAGAGGATTTAACAGCAGGGAGGTATGATGAGCTTTTGAGTTCCAAAAAGTACATTACACGAAAAAGCCCCATCAAATCCAAACGGCACAAAATCAACAACAATCTGCTAGGTTCTGCCAAACTCTGCCCCATTATCCAACGAACCAAGAGCATAGATAGCTATCTAAATGCTGATTTGTCAACCAATATCTCTACCATTATAAACAGCGTCTCCAAATCGCTTATCAGAAGAGCCTCTAGCTTTTTGCTTCTTGCCGATTCACAAGCATCTTTTGAGATAGAGGGGGAGAGGGTTACGAGAAATAGGATTGAGAATTGGGGTAAAATTATCAACCAAGCAGGGAAGATACCACTAAGCACCAAAGAGATAGAGAGACTTCATACGATACTCTTGGAACGTTCAAGGTTTATCAAGATTGGGCTTAGAGAGAGTGAGGTTTTTTTGGGA
>Ga0256824_10000780_pt1 | contig 12434 bp, 9 predicted proteins | sample CV67metaG_FD_191570 | JGI IMG/M metagenome (GOLD analysis project Ga0256824, IMG submission 191570) | Hydrothermal vent microbial communities from East Pacific Rise, Pacific Ocean - CV67 | ecosystem: Environmental > Aquatic > Marine > Hydrothermal vents | place: Pacific Ocean: East Pacific Rise...
TAAAAAAGAATGGGTTAACGCACTCCAACAACTAAGTAAACAATATAAAGAAACTCCACAAAAATTTATAGATTATGCGGAAGGGGTAGAAAAAGGAATGGTTGCCACAGAACTAGTGCAAGTTAATATCGAGAAGTCTGAATTTAAAACCCATAAGTTATCGCCTATAATTAACCACTGGAAACAATCTTTTGATGAGCGTTTTGGAGGCATGAAAAGAGCTCCAAAATTTATGATGCCCAATAATTATTTATTCCTATTAAAATATGCACACTTACAAAAAGATGAAGATCTCTTAACTTTTGTAAATACCACGCTTACCAAAATGGCGTATGGCGGAATATTTGACCCTATTGGTGGCGGATTTTCTCGTTATTCAACCGATGTGAAATGGCACGTACCTCACTTTGAAAAAATGCTATATGATAATGGGCAATTGGTAAGTTTATATGCACAAGCGTATAAATTAACAAAGAACAAACTCTATAAAACCACTGCTATTAGAACTCTAAAATTTGTAGAAGAAGAATTGTATCATAAAAACGGATATTTCTACTCTTCTTTAGATGCGGATAGCGTAAATAAAGAAGGTGAAAAAGAAGAAGGCGCTTTTTATGTATGGACAAAAGACGAACTAAGAAATTTATTAAAAGAAGAGTATAAACTTTTTGCCGATTATTATAATGTAAATGACTTCGGATGGTGGGAACACAATAATTATGTACTCATCAGAAAAGATAATGATATGGCTATTGCTAAAAAGCATCAAATTTCTGTTGAAAAATTACAAGAAATATTAACCAAAAACCTTAAAATATTACATAACGTTAGAAAAAACAGAAACAAACCTGGATTAGATGACAAAACACTAACCTCTTGGAACGCCCTAATGTTAACAGGATATTTAGATGCTTATGAAGCATTTGGGGATGCACATTATTTAGAGGTTGCTTTAAAAAATGCCAATTTTATTTTAAAAGTACAATTGCAACCTGACGGTAGTTTACACCACAATTTTAAAAATGGAAAAAGTAACATCAATGGGTATTTAGAAGATTATGCCACTGTAATTGAATCGTTTATTAAACTTTATGAAAACACTTTAGATAGTAAATGGTTATTTGAAGCGCGTAACCTAACCAATTATTGCTTTGATCATTTTTATAACGACCAAAATAGTATGTTTTACTTTACCTCTAATAGTGACCAAAAATTAGCCGTACGCAGTATTGAGTATCGTGATAACGTAATAGCTTCATCTAATTCTATTATGGCAAAAAACCTATTTCAATTAGGTGTACATTTTGAAAATAAAAGTTACACTGCAACTGCAAAAAAAATGTTACACAATGTATTACCTGAAATAAATAATTACGGTAGCGCATTTTCCAATTGGTTGGACTTATACCTCAACATTTCAGAACCTTTTAAGGAAATAGTAGTTACAGGAGACACTGCTTTACAGCAAATACAACAATTACACCAACACTATTTACCTAATGTATTGTTTTCAGGAGTTGATACTTCTATAAAACAAAATACCAAAACATTAAATTTACCTTTATTGAAAGATAGAGTAGTAAATGATAAAACCTATTTCTATCTTTGCGAAAATTCTGCGTGTCAATTACCCACAGAAAATGTAAAACAAATAATAAAACAACTTAAAAAATAAATTATGAAAAACATCTCGATGGAAAAAATTATCTTATTAATTACCGAATATGGTTTACCTGTTTTAAAAGCCCTTTTAATTTGGATTATAGGTAGTTGGGTAATTGGCAAAATCATTAAACAAGTAGATAAAGTTATGGGTAAAAAAGGCTATGAAAAAAGCCTTCAAAAATTCCTTTCAAATCTATGTAGTTGGGCGTTAAAAATATTATTAATAGTTACTATATTAGGCGCTTTAGGTATTGAAACTACTTCTTTTGCAGCCATTTTAGCTTCTGCGGGTTTAGCCATTGGTTTAGCACTACAAGGTAGTTTAGCTAATTTTGCAGGAGGTGTTTTAATTATGATTTTCAAACCTTTTAAAATTGGTGATCTTATTGAAGCACAAGGAGAATTAGGTGTGGTTAAAGAAATTGAAATTTTTACCACCAAAATTAACAGTCCTGAAAATAAAGAAATTATTATTCCTAACGGAACACTATCTAACGGAAATATTACCAACTATTCCACTGAAGGAACCTTACGTGTAAACTTGACTATTGGTGTTGGATATGATGAAGATATCAAACAAGCAAAAGCTGTTTTATTAAAAGTTTTAACGGATAACCCAAAAGTATTAAAAGATCCTGCTCCTACAGTAAATGTTTCTGAATTAGCAGATAGTTCGGTTAATTTTGCAGTAAGACCATGGGCAACTACTGCTGATTATTGGGATGTATATTTTGGGACTTTAGAAAATTGTAAAATAGCATTAGATACTGCTGGTATTGAAATACCATACCCACACAGTGTTGAAATACATAAAGAAGCATAAACTTTACATCCTTATTTACAAAAAAAGTGTTTACTGTTGAGGTAAACACTTTTTTTTATGAAGTAATTTTTTTACTAATCATTACATTTTAATAGCACACCAACGTATTAAAACGCAGGATATCTAGGCTATCCGCTTAGTGAATTGTTTTTTTCTTAGGAGGCGTAACTACAAAATCTTTTAAATAGTAGGGTTCAAAATAAGCGACATCTTCAAAATCACTTTCTTGAAATTTATCAAAGGACAATGCACTCATTTCATTTGCAGATGGCAAAACCTCCTCTAAAAAAATAGCGTTCTCATGCTGTAAAACAGTTTGTAATTTATCAACCGCATTTCCTAAAAAAGCAACTTTTCCTTTCTCTAAATAATCTTCAAAATAATGGATGTCAAAAACAGTAGCACTCACTGCTTTTAATAATTGATAATCTTTATTATAAACCGCTGTGTAAGCTTCCATACGGCGCGCATCAATCATACTAATAATAACGCCTTCTGTAATTTGAGTTTGTTTAGCTAACACTTGCAAGGTATCTATAGAAATTAAAGGGATATCCAACGCAAAACACAAGCCTTTTGCTGATGAAACTCCAATACGCAACCCCGTAAATGACCCTGGACCTTTACTTACCGCAATTGCTGATAAATTAGCATATTCTAATTTATTTTCTGCTAAAATATTTTTGATAAAAACATGAATATTCTCAGCATGTGAATAGCCGTCATTCACTTCTTTCACAGCAATAGTTTTGCCGTTTTTAGATAATGCAACCGAACAATTTGTAGTAGCCGTTTCTATTTGTAATATATAGGTCACGTGGTTTTAATTTTTAGCAAAAATGAGGAAAAAGGATGACTTTAAACCTATATTATTATAAAATAGAGTCCTATTTCATTTTTTTTTCAATACACTAATTCATTAACCACATCTTATTTTATTGAAGCGCATAGGTTATTTTAATGTTCTGTTCATTTTTTTCTTGATAGAAAAACGAACCAAAAAAATCAAATCAGACAATAGGAAATTACTAAAGCATCATTCATTCCCGAATCTACATGCGTTATGCTATCGCATCGCACTCCCGATTCTTCACTCACTATTTCTAAGTCTGACAAATTATGTTTTGTACTAAGAATAAAAATTAGATTTTCATTCTTAGTACAATTAAAATAGAGTTAGATGTTAATACCTTTTAAAAGAAACAATTTACTCATGAGCACCTTGAAATTTAATTGGTATAACCTCTCAGAAATTAGCTATCGCCGGCGATTTAATCAAATAATGGTTTTCCTACGTAAAAGTCTAACACTTTGGTTTTAAATACAAAGTCATATTTTGATTTGGTTAATGATGCTTTTGCATTTACCAATTTGGTACGTGCTTGATCCAAATCAAATGAATTTGCGGCACCAATACTAAATTTACCTTGTATGTTTTTTAAAGATAAATCTTGTGCTTTCAATGATTTTTCTGCTGCTTCATACGCTTTTAATGCTGCTTTAGCATCCGTAAAAGCACGCTCTATATTTGATTGTAAATTTAATTTTACTTGCTCTAAATTTAACTGCGAATTTTCTTGCTGAATTTTATTTTTAGCAACCGCAGTTTTGTTTTGAAAACGAGAAAAGATTGGGATACTTAAATTTAAACGTAAATTATGACCCTTATTGTCATTTATTTGTTGGAAATAAGAATTAGAACCGCTTAAATTTGAGAAATTAGCTGCTGTATTAAAACCGTAACTAAAAGAAAGGCTAGGCATATAACTACTTTTTGCAATCTCTTCACTTAATTTGGTGATTTCAATACGTTTTTCTGCTGATTTTATTTCGTTTCTATTTTGTACCGCCGTATCATAAATTGAAGCACCGCTGGTGTACAATAAATCAAACGAAGGTAAGCCTACATTTACTGCTGCAACATCAAAACCTGTTGCTGGTAATTGTAGTAATTGCGCTAATCCTAATTTTGCTAATATTAAGTTATTTTGAGCAGCTACCATACGTTGTTCATCACTAGCTATGGTTGCTTCCAAATCTAACAAATCACCTTTAGGTTGCACGCCTGCATCTACTAATTTTTGAACACGTTCAAACTGCTTTTGACTAAAATCTAATTGTACTTTTGATGTACTTAGGTTTTCTTTATTAAAAAGAATATTCAAATAATTATTGACTACATTTAAGGAAATATTATCCTTTATTTTATCCAATTCTATCTTACTTGCTTCTATATTCAATTGCGCTTGTTTGTATAAATTTAACGTACGAAAACCGCTAAATAAATTTTGGGTAATACTAATTCCCATGTTAGAAGAATGATTTGTTCTATCTACAAATGAACCCGAAAAAACCTCAGCTGTACCCAAACTTAAAGACTGCGAAACGCTTGCGCTTAATGAAGGTAAAAACTGTCCTTTTGCGGCAATTAATTCTTGTTCATTGGTTAACGTATTTAGCTGTGTTTGCTTAACTGTAATATTATTTTCTAATGCATAGTTTACACATTCTTGCAATGTCCATTGTTTTTCTTGCGCAAAAGCAACTGTAGTTAATAACAGCAGTAGTATTTGAATTCTATATTTCATGATCTTTCCCTTTTTGAATTTGGATATTATTTTATTTTAGTTGTCGTCCTCTTCAGCTTCTTCCTCTTCTTTTGAGGCTTTGTTCCAAACTTTTATTTTATCTCCTTTTTCTACTCCTTCTAAAATTTCAACATTAATACCGTCAGAAATTCCGAGTTTCACCTTTTTCTTTTTGAATTTTTGATTTTCAGTTTCAATTTCCACAAAAGGTTTTTCGGTAATTCTATTAAATTGTAAAAGTGATTCTTTAATGGCTAAAACGCTATCTTTTTTCTCCAGTTTAATATCGGCATTTGCACTATAACCTGCTCTTACATATACATCATCATCAATAGTTACATCTGCTTTAATAGTAAATTGTACTGCACCACTTTCTTCCTTTCCTTTTGGTGCTACAAAAGTAAGAATTGCAGGAAACTCTTTATTTTCAATAGCTCCTAATTTTACAATTATTTTACGACCTTCTTTTAGTTTTCCTACTTCCGATTCATCAACTTTACCTTCAAAAATCATTTTACTCATATCGGCAATAATAGCAATGGTTGTACCAGAACTAAAAGTACTACTTTCAATTACCTGATTACCTTCACGTACTGGAATTTCTAAAATAGTACCCGAAATTTGCGCCATAATATTAGTATTTGCAGATTTTCCTGAGCCTGCAGATCCTTTTTTTATAATTTGATAATCATTTTGTGCTTGACTTAACGTTTGCTTTGCTTGATTGTATGTTAACTCACTGTTTTCAAAATCTTGTTTAGAAATGATTCCTTTTTCAAATAAAGTCTTGTTTCTTTTATACAACACATCTGCATTATTAAAAGATAGCCTTCTGCTACTCATGTTACTCCTTGCACTTGCTAAATTACGCTCATTTGGCACTACACGAATACGTGCTATTAAGTCCCCTTTTTTTACTAAATCACCTTCTTCAACCAAAATTTCATCTATAATACCTGAAACTTGAGGCTTTAACTCTATTTCTTCCTCTGGATTTACTTTACCTGTTGCTACAATTTCACGTGCAATAGTTGTTTTAAAAGGTTGCTCTGTTGTAAATTCCTCTACATCTTTTGAATTTTTATCTGCAAAAAACTTCATAACCATAACTAATAATCCTATTGCGACTACTGCTAATCCTATTTTTACCCATTTATTCATAATTACTCTTTTTATTTATTGATGATTTTTTATTGTTATTTTATATTTTATTCTTCTCTTAAAGCATCTATTGGCTTTACACTGGTTGCCTTATGTGCAGGTATTAAACCTATTAATGTGCCTAAAACAACCAGTACTGCTAATGCAAAAAATACAACTGGTATGGATACGGATGCATTTACCAATGTAGCATCTGGACCTTGACCCGCTACCTGATCAATAGCCATTAATATTAAACCTCCAGATATGATACCTAATAACCCTGCTATTAAGGTTAAGGTTACCGCTTCCATTACTATTTGACGCTTAATTTCATAAGGTGTTGCGCCTAATGCTCTACGCACACCAATTTCTTTGGTACGTTCTTTTACGGTTATCAATAATATATTACCGATTGCAAAAACACCTGCTATCAAGGTTGCAATACCTACAAACCAAGTTAAAAATTGCATTCCCGTTAAAAAACCTGTCATTTTAGCAAACATTTTACCCAAATTAAAACTCCCAAATGCGCGTTTATCTTTTGGATGTACTTTATGTAAATTCTTTAATATTAGTTTGGCGTCTTTTTCTATTTGTTTAATGCTATAATCTGGTTTCCCAGTAATCATCATCCAACCCATATTAGTACCCGTATTGTATACCTTTTGAAAAGTGGTAAACGGTATATGCATTCCTCCTTGTGGACCACCACTCATCATACCTTCTTTAAATACACCTACTACTTTAAAATTGATACTGTTTAGCTGTATGTATTGCCCAATAGCATCTTCATCTTTTTCAAATAATTGTTTGTAGATGTCTTCGGAAATTACAGCTATTTTTCGATTATCATTAATATCATTTTGATTGATAAACCTACCGTACATCATTTTCTTTTTCTGCACTTTATCCAACAACGGGTAATCACCATAAACTCCAAAATTACCTGATTGAAATTTACGAACTACCAATGCGCTACTTTGATTACGAGGCACTACAAATTCAATACCACGCACTTCTTTTTCTATAATTTCAGCGTCACGTAACTTTAATTGTATGCGTCTACCTTCTTGAAAACCTTTAAAGGGTTTACTGGTACTTTGTGCCCAAACAAAAACTGAATTGGTAGCAAAATCACCAAACATACGGTTGAAAGAATTTTCCATACCACGAGCGGAACCTAATAAACCAATTAATAATAAAATACCCCACCATACCCCAATCATGGTGATAATGGTACGAAATTTATTTTTACTTAAGCTATCGTAAATCTCGTGCCAAGTGTCTTTATCTATTAAAAATTTTAACATAATTACTCGTCTCTTAGTGCTACAATTGGTTTTATTTTGGAGGCTCTTTTTGCTGGTAAATACCCTGCAATAGCTCCTGATATGATTAAAATAATAGTTGCTCCTATTATTAGCCCTGTACTTACACTGGGGTCTGTTATAAAATATTTTTTTAAACTGTCGCCAATTAATTCCAAAACACCCATTCCTATTAACAAACCTAAATAACCTGCAATAGCAGTTACCATAATAGCCTCAATCATAATCATAGTTACAATTGATTTTGGCTGTGCGCCCAATGCTTTACGGATACCTAATTCCTTAGTACGTTCTTTGACCACAAAAATCATAATATTTGCAATACCTACAATACCTGCAATTAAAGTTCCCATACCAATAACCAGTATTAGAATCCCTAAAACTCCTGTCATTTGGTTTACATTTTTTGATGCTTCTGCCATATTACGGACTCTAACAGCGCGTTGATCACGAGGAGAAACATTAAAGCGTTTTTTTAATTGCTTGGTTAACAAATTACTAAAAGATAGTGCTTGATCAAAATTCATTTCAGGATTGTATCCCACATTTATTTGATCTATGTAATCATTATTACCATACACTTGTTGTGCTGTACTAATAGGCATGTAAATAATACGCTCTTCATTATCTCCACCATCATCACGGTATTCTCCTACTACTTTATATTGTATACCACCCAAGTTTATGTATTTACCTAGTGCTTCTTCGCCTATAAATAAATCTTCTGCTACCAAACGCCCAATTACAATAACTTTTGAGGTTTCGTGTAAATCTTTTATACTAATATAACGCCCACTATACACCAATGTTTTTTCTAAAAATTGATGATCAGGATGTACCGCTCTTATGCTATAATTATTTTTTTCATTTTTATAAGATGCAGGCAAGTTTTTATACACACGTGAGGTAATATATTGTACTTTTTTACCGTGTTCATCTACAATGTATTGAAAATCTTCATTTTTAAACTGAATTTTACGTCCTGCTTTATATCCATTAAATGGTTTTGTTGTTTTTCCTGAACTGATAAAAATAGTGTTGGTTGCATCGTCTTTAAAAAAACCATTAAAAGTGTTTTCTAAACCGTTTGCAATACCGAACAATAAGGTAAATAATAATATCGCAAAAGCTACTGTAAAACCAGATAGTAAGGTTCTGGTTTTATTCATATTCATGCTTTGAAATACTTCTCTCCAAAGATCTAAATCAAACATATTGAGACGCTCTTACTTGTTCTACAAATTTATCTTCCATAATAACACCATCTTTTAGGCGCACAATACGTTTACACATATTTGCAATATCCTCTTCATGGGTTACTATTAGTATGGTTTTTCCTTCGTCATTCAATTCCTGAATAAAATCCATTATTTCATAAGACGTTTTGGTATCCAAAGCTCCTGTTGGCTCATCTGCCAATAATAATTTAGGTTCAGCTGCTAATGCTCTTGCTATGGCAACACGTTGTTTTTGACCTCCCGAAAGCTCATTAGGTAAATGTTTTGCCCAATCTTTTAAACCTACCTTACCCAAATGAAACATTGCTTTTTCCATACGTTCAGCACGTTTAAAACCTTGATAATATAACGGCAATGCTACATTTTCAAGTGCATTTTTATAGTTTATTAAATTAAAGGATTGAAATATAAATCCTAAAAACTTATTACGGTATTGTGCTGCTTTTTTTTCATTTAAGTTTTCAATAGGCACATTATCTAAGGTATAAGTTCCTTCATCCAACTCATCTAACATACCAATAATATTTAGTAAGGTAGATTTTCCTGAACCAGAAGAACCCATAATAGCTACCAACTCGCCCGCTTGTACGGATAAGTCAATACCTTTTAAAACATGAAGTTTGTCTTTACCTATTGGGTAAGATTTATGCAATTGTTTGATTTCTAACATGATTGATAGCTGTGCGATAACTGAAAATGAATACCGCTTTTTTATTATTAATAAATTTTTACACCCAATAACTTTGGTATATGTAGATAAGACTACTCATTTTTCCTTTTGTTACAGTTTGGTAAGTAAAAATATTTTACAAACTGTAACAAAAGGAAAAAAGACCTACTTTATAAAAGTAAGTCTTTTTATTTGTACAGGCGGAGAGACTCGAACTCTCACACCTCGCGGCACTAGATCCTAAGTCTAGCGTGTCTACCAATTCCACCACGCCTGCAATTATTATCCTTTTTTTAGCGTGTCTACCATCCCGATAGCTATCGGGACCACCACGCCTGCAAATTGGAATGCAAATATAAATATTCCTCATTAGTATCAAACTAAAAAATGAAAAAAAATTCTACTTTTTTCAGTACCTTTGAATTTCTAAAAAATAAACACACATGAGCGATATAAAAAATTACATTACCCAACATAAAGACCGTTTTGTTAATGAACTAATTGACTTACTTAAAATACCATCCATAAGTGCTGATTCTGCTTATAAACCACACATGCTTAAAACCGCAGAAGCTGTTAAAAAAGCACTTGAAAAAGCAGGATGTGACCAAGTAGAAATTTGCCCTACAGCAGGTTACCCAATTGTATATGGTGAAAAAATAATTGACCCCAACTTACCCACCGTTTTAGTATATGGTCATTATGACGTACAACCAGCAGACCCTATTGAATTATGGACATCTCCCCCATTTGAACCTGTAATTAAAAAAACGGATACCCACCCAGAAGGAGCAATTTTTGCACGTGGCGCTTGTGATGACAAAGGGCAAATGTACATGCATGTAAAAGCAATGGAATACATGACCCAAACAGGAAATTTACCCTGCAACGTCAAATTTATGATTGAAGGAGAGGAAGAAGTAGGAAGTATTAATTTAGGTGTTTTTGTAAAAGAAAATCGTGAAAAATTAAAGAATGATGTTATTCTAATTTCTGATACTGGAATGATTGCTAATGATATCCCTTCAATTACCACAGGTTTACGTGGTTTGAGTTACGTTGAAGTTGAAGTTACAGGTCCAAACCGCGATTTATATTCTGGTTTATACGGTGGTGCCGTTGCCAATCCTATTAATGTATTAACTAAAATGATTGCTTCCTTACATGATGAAGATAATCATATTACCATTCCTGGTTTTTATGATAACGTAGAAGAATTATCTCTTGAAGAACGTGCCGAAATGGCAAAAGCACCTTTTAGTTTAGATAACTATAAAAAAGCTTTAGCTATTGATGCTGTTTATGGCGAAAAAGGATACACTACCAATGAGCGTAATGCCATCCGCCCAACTTTAGATGTAAACGGAATTTGGGGAGGTTACATTGGCGAAGGTGCTAAAACCGTAATAGCCAGTAAAGCATATGCCAAAATATCCATGCGTTTAGTACCTAATCAAGATTGGGAAAACATTACCACATTGTTCAAAAATCATTTTGAAAGCATTGCTCCAAAAGGTGTTACCATAAAAGTTACACCGCATCACGGAGGTCAAGGTTACGTAACCCCAACCGATAATATTGGATACCAAGCTGCAAGTAAAGCATATGAAACTACATTTGGCAAAAAACCAATTCCGCAACGTAGCGGAGGAAGTATTCCTATTGTTTCACTTTTTGAAAAAGAATTAGAAAGTAAAATTATTTTAATGGGCTTTGGGCTAGATAGTGACGCCATCCATTCCCCTAATGAGCATTTTGGGATTTTCAACTACTTAAAGGGCATTGAAACCATTCCGTATTTTTTCAAAAATTTTACTGAAATGTCAAAATAAACAAAACAGTACAAACATAAAGTTCGTTTATCAATTTAGATAAACGGACTTTTTTATTTGGGCGTTTCCCGAATCCTTATCAGTCTCGGAACGCGCTATCCGTTATATCTTTTTACTGTCTTTACTTGGAAATTATTTTTAATTTTCTGTGGTAAGCGTTCTACTATTAAAAATTACTTCAATCGCACTTTCAGGCGCTTTCGTAAAAACGTTTATTTACTTTCACGTAAAAAGGATGTCACTTCTATCGCTAACGCAAAAACTACTGTTTCTTCATTATTTTTTGATAATAAAAAGCGGGGATTAATAATAAAATAAAAATAGGCTGAATTAAAAAACGACGCACATAAAAGAAAATCATCACATTATTTTCTTTTAATTGAAATAACAAAAAAGTAAAAGCAATAATTAATATCAGAAAAGCAATACTGTAAAATACTCCTGCAAACGCAATCATACTTTTACGCTCAAAAACAGCATATAACAACCCTAAAGAAATAATAGTATTGAGTACATACCTAAAAAGCACATTTAAAATTAACATAAACACCTCAAATTCAGGTAAAACAGGGCTGTAGATAAAACGTTTAAAGTACGTTATAAAAGGATCATAAAATAACGAACTTTGAAAAATACGCACCAAAATGAGTAACAACACAAAAAAACCTATTTTTGAAAATTTACCCATTTTTCTTATCGTTTTGAAATAACCGAATCCAGTTCATCCACAATAAAAACACCGATCCATAAATAATGGCTGGAAAAAAGATGTCATGTAAAAAGGAGTTGTACTGCGGGTAACGATGCAATAACATTACAAATAAAGCTATTCGTATAACATTCATCACATAAATAAAAATAAAACCATAAATAATATATAAAAATGTTGGCTTCCATTTACGGGCAAAAGCTAAAATAAAAGCAATAAACAATATTTGAACACTCATGACATTGCACCCTTCTGCAATATAAGCAATAATAGTATCATCATAAATTAAAGACACGGTGTTCCCCTGCACCTCATCAATAATAGGTTCTCCAAAAAAATGCAGCAATCCAACTGAATGATTACTCACCCAATGTGTATAAACATCTAAAACAGTTTCAGGGGCTAAATACCACCTATATAGCACTGTAAGCAATAGAT
>Ga0256824_10000781_pt1 | contig 12429 bp, 11 predicted proteins | sample CV67metaG_FD_191570 | JGI IMG/M metagenome (GOLD analysis project Ga0256824, IMG submission 191570) | Hydrothermal vent microbial communities from East Pacific Rise, Pacific Ocean - CV67 | ecosystem: Environmental > Aquatic > Marine > Hydrothermal vents | place: Pacific Ocean: East Pacific Rise...
CCTGATTTAATATAACAATTTCACACTCTAAAGAGATGTCAAACTCACTTTTGACTCTCTTTTTTGCTTCATTTATAAGCCACATTGCATCTTCAAAGTTCCCTTGACCATTGTTAACTAAAAAGTTTGCATGTTCTTCACTAAAGGACATACTACCTTTGAGAACTCCTTTAAGCCCAACAGCTTCTATAAGTCGACCAGCATAATCACCTTGGGGATTTTTAAAACAGCTTCCCGCACTTGGTGTAGAGGGTTGGTTTGAGCGCATTTTTTTAAACATAGCTACTTTTTCTTTATCAAAACCATAAGAGAGTTTAAACGCGGCTCCTAAAATAGGCTCTTTTATATTAGTAAATCTATAGCCGTATTGAATCTCATCTCTATATTTTAGGCCAGAGCAAGTTGTTATATTTAAAAGAGAGTTGAAAATTTCAAACTCTTTAAGTCCCGCGTTCATATAGACTAAGCCACCAAGTTTACCGGGTAGATGAGAGACAAACTCGAAGTTAGCAATATTGTGTTTTTTACAAAAAGAGGCAATTTTTCCAGAGGGTGTAGCTCCGCCTATTTTTAAAACGTCATTTTCTATTTTTATATAGTCAAAACTTTTACCAAGTATCATAAGAGGTGGAGGATTATCTCCAAGAAGAGTGTTATTACAAGAGCCTATGAGATAGTGCTCTTTTGGGATAGAATCACAATTTTCTAAAACTGTAACTTGAAGTTTTGGACCAATCTTAAAAGATGAGTATGAGGAAAAATCTATCTCTCTGTAGGTCATTATTCAACAAAGGTAGGAATAAGATTAAAAACACCAACTGCAAAGTCAGTCATAGAGTTGAGCATCCAAGGCATAGTGAGAACAATAACAATAACAACACCTAAAATTTTTGGAATAAAAGAGAGAGTCATCTCATTGATTTGAGTTGTTGCTTGAAAAATACTTACTGCAAGACCTAAAAACATACCAGTCAAAAGACCCGGTAGTGCTAAAAGAAGGGCGATTTTAAATGTTTCAACCCCTAGAGCAACAAGTTTTGCTTCCATTTATGAATTCCTTAACTCTTCATACTCAGTAGGGATGAGAAAGTCCTCTACTTTTACAAGTGAGTCATAAAAACCATGCTTGTAGCCTAGTTCGTAAAGCTTGTTAATAGCTTTATATTGCAGAGGACTTAGAGTAATAGACTCATCATTTGCATAGAGTTCAAGATATCTATCAAGAGTATCAGCATCAATTCTTACAAGGTCGCGTTCAATGAGCATTTTTGAGAGTCTATCTTTATGGTCTCGTGCAACTTGAACAGCTTTTGTAAGAGTTCTCTCATAATCAATCGCCTTGTTCAGAGGAAGTGAACGGCGAATTGCCATGCCACCAAGAGGAAGAGGAAGTTCAGTTCCTGCTAACTCTTGCCAGATATCCCACATTTCACGCTCAACTTCTAACTCATCTGCATAAGTTAGAATAGACTCATGAATGAGGACACCAGCATCTACAACACCATCAAGAACAGCTTGTTCTATCTCTAAAAAGTTCATATAAGTTATACGAGCATCAGGATAAGCTATGCGAAATAGCATCGCGTTTGTAGTCTCTTTACCACTAAGTGCAACTTTAAAGTTTCTCTTGAGTTTTTTCTCTTTTAACTTAATAAGTTTAGGACCATAACCCTCACCAAAACTTACAGCAGTTCTAAGTGGCGCATATTCACTCTTTATATGTGGATACAAAGCAAAGCTAATCGCAACAATGTCATAAACACCATTAAGTGCATCTTCATTGAGTGTTTGTATATCTTTTGCAATATTATCAAACACAACATCTTTCATATCTACCCAGCCAAATTTAATGGCATAGTACATAAAAATATCATCGGCGTCAGGGGAGTGTGCAATAACTGTTTTTTTCATAAAATTATTTTACCTAAAAAGCACTAAAATTTTGCTCAAATGGACTTATGTTGTATAATAAATAATGGTAAATAAACTTTTAAGATTTTTTTTAATAACTATAATATTTGCAAGTTTCTCTTATGCTCAAGATTTAAAGAAAGTTTCCTTACAACTTCAGTGGAAATATCAGTTTCAATTTGCAGGTTTTATAGTTGCAAAAGAGAGAGGGTTTTATGAGGATGTAGGTTTAGATGTAGATATATTAGAGTATCAAAATACAAACTCTATGCAGGAGTTAATTGATGGCAAGATTGACTATGCGATTAACAATAGTATAGTTGTTTACAATAATAAAAATCTTCAAAAGGTCTCACTCCTAGCCACTTACTTTCAACGCAGTCCCCTTGTCATAGTTACCCAGCCAGAGATAAAAACAGTTTTAGACCTTAAGGGAAAAACTATTAGTATGAGTGAAAACGATTACTATAATAGTTCCCTCTCAATGCTACTCTCATATTTTTCTATAAATACAGAAAATACTAACTTGGTTAAACCAACTTTTACTCTTGATGCTTTTATTGCGAAGGAAGTAGATGGTATTGCTGCATTTAAATCAAATGAACTCTTTGAGTTAGATAACAAAAATATTCCTTATAATGTCATAGATCCAGTGGAATATGGCTTTTCTACAAATGCAATTAATCTATTTACATCACAAAAAAAAGTTATAAAGTCTCCTCAAGAGATACATGATTTTGTAAATGCAACTAAAAAGGGTTGGGAGTATGCTCTTTCACATATTGATGAAGTAGCAAAGATGATACATCAAAAATATCAACCAAATAGATCTTTAGCACTTCTAAAATATGAAGGACGAGTTACAAAAGAGTTGATGTTGTTAGACCTCTATGATATTGGAGAGATAAACAGAGAGTTTGTAAATAAAACTTTTAAGCAGTTAGTAAAAAATAAAAAAATCAATAAAAATCAAAGTACAAAAAATCTTATATTTGAGGATAAACATTTAGATTCTGAGGGCAAGATAAGATTTTCCAAAAAAGAGCGAGTATGGATGAGGAAACACCCCATAGTTACTTATTCTGAAGTAAACTGGAGACCTCTGTCTATCATTGAAAACTCTAGTATGCATGGAATTATGGGAGATTATTTGGCTCTTGTAGAGCAACGCTCAGGACTTAAGTTTAAGTTTGTAGAGGCTGATTCTTGGCCAGATGTTTTAGAGAAGTTTAAACTCCAAGAGATAGATTTAGTTCCGGGTGTAGGGTCGAGTTCACAAGAGTTTTCTCTTGGTAACTTAAGTAGTGTTTATGCTAAGTATCCAATGGTTATCGTGACTGGAAAGGAGTATAACTATATTGATTCATTAGATAAACTTCAAATGAAAACTATTGCGGTTCCAAAATACTACACAAGCTACAATTTTCTTAAAGAGAATTTTCCAAAAATCAAGCTTATTCCTACTTCAAGTATAGAAGAAGCACTTATATTCGTTGCTTCAGGAAAAGCGGATGCTTTTATTGGTCATATTGCGACTTCACTGCATTATATGTCATTGCTAAATCTAAATGAGTTGAAAATAGCAGGAACAACATCTTTTGAATTTGAACATAGATATCTTGTTCAGAAAAATAATACTGTTTTATTAAGTATTATAAATAAGATTTTTAAATCTTTTAGTACTTATGACCGAGAACAGATAAATTCAAAATGGATACATACTGAAGTCGAAAGTAGTATTGATTTAAGCATACTTTACTGGACACTAGGGATAGTTTTTGTCATCATTCTTTTAGTTCTTGTTCGTCAAAATATGCTCTCAAGCCATAACAAGGAACTAAAGCAGCTTAAGGAAAGAATGGAGTTAGCACTCTCAAGCAGTGATAGCGGTATTTGGGACTGGGATATGAGAGATAACTCACTCTATATCTCTCCTCAGTGGAAAGAGATGTTAGGTTATAGCGATGATGAATTAGCAAATGTATTTGAGACATGGCGAGGTAGTATCCATGTCGATGATTTAGAAGAAGTAATGCGAGTGATTGAAGCTAATATTAACGACAAAATTGGCTATAAAGAGATGACATATCGTCTTATGAAAAAAGACAAGACATTTATCTGGGTACTCTCAAAGTCTATGACTGAGTATGACAAGTATTATAAAGCTATACGTGTGATAGGGACACATATAAATATTACAGAATCAAAAGCTAAAGAGTTAAAAAGCTTACAGCAAGCACAAGTAATAGAGCAGATACATGATAGTGTAATTGCTACAGATTTAGATGGAGTGATTACAAGTTACAATCATGGTTCCACACTCATCCTTGGATATAGTAGTGAGGAGATGATTGGGGAACATATTACAAAGCTTTATTTGGAAGAAGATTATGTAAGTCTTGAAAAAAATATTGAAATTTTAAAAGCTAACGAAGAACATCACTCAGTAGTAAGGTTAGTTAAAAAATCTAAAGAGGTTATATATGCTGACCTCTCTTTGTCTCTCTTAAAAGATGAAAATGGTCAAATAGTTGGCTTAGTAGGTTACTCTCAAGATATTACACAAAGACGAGAGGCTGAGCTGGAGCTTCTAAAACAAAAAGAGATTTTAAATCATCAAGCGCATCATGATGTTCTAACGGGCCTTCCAAATCGTGCTCTGTTTAGTAAGAGCTTGGATAATGCTATAGCAAAGTCTAAGCGCCAAAATCTTAAAGCTGCACTACTGTTTATAGATCTTGACCATTTTAAAGAGATAAATGACTCACTCGGACATGCTGTTGGAGATTTAATACTTCAAGAGGTGGCAAATCGTTTACAGAGTGCTATTCGTCAAGAAGATGTTCTAGCTAGGTTGGGTGGTGATGAATTTACCATTATAATAGAAGGGCTTAGCGAGGGTGGAAATGTCACGGTCATAGCCCAAAAAATCATTGAGCTTTTAGCTAAGCCTATTACGATAGGTGAAAATATACTTTATGTTTCAAGCAGTATAGGGATTAGTCTCTACCCTGATGATGGTAAATATGCCCAAGATCTTTTAAAGTACTCTGATGCAGCAATGTATAAAGCAAAAGATATGGGAAGAAATAATTATCAGTTTTATAGTGCAGAGATGACACAAAATGCATATGACAAAGTGCATATGGAGGCTTACCTCAGAGAGGCTTTAGTGAATGATGATTTTGTTGTTTATTATCAAGCTCAAGTTAATGGAGAGAATGACAAGGTGATTGGAATGGAGGCTTTAGTAAGACTTCAACGTGAAGATATAGGTTTGATTCCTCCTTTTAAATTTATTCCAATAGCTGAAGCAACAGGACTTATAGTAGAGATAGATAGAGTCGTGATGAAAGTCGCTATGAAACAGGTAAATGCATGGAAGAAGGAAGGTCTATTCCCTGGAGTTCTTTCTTTAAATTTAGCAATAAAACATCTTTATAAAGATGATTTTTTGGAAGTTTTAGACTCTACAATGAAAGAGTGTGACTTCAGTGCAGAAGACCTAGAGCTTGAAGTAGTTGAAGGGGAAATAATGAGTAACCCTAATGAAGCAATAAAAATACTAAATAAAATTCGAGATATGGGAATATCTTTAGCAATTGATGATTTTGGAACAGGCTACTCTTCTCTTGCATACCTAAAGAAACTGCCTATTAGAAAATTGAAAATTGATCAGTCCTTTGTAAAAGATTTACCTAATGATGAAGAAGATATTGCTATTTCTAGGGCAGTTATCGCATTAGCAAAAAGTATGAACCTTGATATTATTGCTGAGGGAGTTGAGACAAAAGAACAGAAAGATTTTCTTGTCTCAAATGATTGTAAAAATATTCAAGGGTATTACTACTCTAAACCTGTCGATGCAGATGATATGAAAAAGATACTCATAGATGGTTTTTTTAACTAAAGAAAAATATCAATAAAAGAATTTTATAAAAAACATGGCAAATTGCCATATTTTTTATATACTTGCATAAATTAACATATAATTCTTCAAAATTAACAATAAGTGAGCCCAAGATGGATGCAAACAAACAAAAATCATTAGACTTAGCGATGAAACAGATAGATAAAGCTTTTGGTAAAGGTGCGTTAATGCGTCTTGGCGATAAAGATGTACAACCCCTTAAATCAATAAGTACAGGTTCAATTGGATTAGACTTAGCACTTGGAATAGGTGGAATCCCTCAAGGTCGTGTGGTTGAGATTTATGGACCTGAGTCATCTGGTAAAACAACCTTAGCACTACAAATAACAGCAGAGTGTCAAAAAGATGGTGGAGTTTGTGCGTTTATAGATGCAGAACATGCACTTGATGTTGGTTATGCTAAAAATCTTGGTGTAGATGTTGAAAACCTTTTAGTTTCTCAACCAGATTATGGTGAGCAGGCTCTTGATATTGTTGAGACTATTGCAAGAAGTGGCGCAATTGATTTAATTGTTATAGATTCAGTTGCTGCACTTACTCCAAAAGTAGAGCTAGAGGGTGAGATGACAGATCAGCAAGTTGGTGTTCAAGCTCGTATGATGTCAAAGGCACTACGTAAGTTGACAGGTGTTCTTTCAAAGATGAACTGTACTATTATTTTCATCAATCAACTTCGTATGAAAATAGGGATGATGGGTTATGGTTCTCCTGAGACTACTACGGGTGGTAATGCTCTTAAATTTTATGCTTCTGTTCGTATTGATGTACGTCGTATCGCCTCGTTGAAACAGGGTGAAGCTCAGATAGGTAACCGTGTAAAAGCTAAGGTTATTAAAAATAAAGTTGCTCCTCCATTTCGTTTAGCAGAATTTGACATTATGTTTGGAGAGGGAATTTCTAAAGAGGGTGAGCTTGTAGATTACGGTGTGAAGCTTGATATAATTGACAAGGCTGGTGCTTGGTTTGCTTATGACGACAAAAAACTAGGTCAAGGTCGTGAAAATGTTAAGCAGAAGTTTAAAGATGAACCAGAGTTAGCACTAGAGATAGAAGAGAAAATTAAAGTAGCGATGGGTATTTCTGCTGCAAATGTTATGGAAGCTGCAGAAGTTGCTGAGTCAGACGTTTAAAAACAAAAGCTAACTTATATAACCTTAGTTTTAGTCAAGTTTAGATAAAATGGCGGCAATAATAAAACTTTTACAAAGGTTATAATAAATGTATATTGAAAATGTAAGTGCAATAGAAGTAATGGATTCACGTGGTAATCCAACAGTAAAAGCAACAGTAGAACTTAGTGATGGAACTATTGAAAGTGCAATTGTACCTTCAGGTGCTAGTACTGGTAAACGCGAAGCATTAGAGCTTCGTGATGGTGATGAGCGTTATATGGGCAAGGGTGTTTTAAAAGCTGTTGAACATGTAAACTCTCAAATTTCTGATGCTCTTATTGGTCAGTCTCCTTTTAACCAAGCTGTTGTTGATGCTATCATGAAAGAAGTTGATGGTACTGAAAACTATGGTAACTTAGGTGCAAACGCGGTACTAGGTGTATCTATGGCTGTAGCACGTGCTGCTGCAAAATCTCTTGGTATGCCACTTTACCGTTACCTCGGTGGTGCAAACGCGATGACTATTCCTACTCCAATGTTAAATATTATAAATGGTGGTAGCCATGCAGATAACTCAGTAGACTTTCAAGAGTATATGATTGTTCCTGTTGGTTTTGAGGATTTTGCTGAAGGTCTTCGTGCATCTGCTGAAGTTTACCACACACTTAAAGGTATTCTAAAAGCTGCTAAGCATAACACTGCTTTAGGTGATGAGGGTGGTTTCGCACCAGATTTATCTTCAAATGAAGAGCCTATTCAAATCATTATGGAAGCTATTGAGAAAGCTGGTTATAAAGCTGGTGAGCAAATCGGTATCGCTTTAGATGTTGCTGCTTCTGAGATTTTAGCTGAGGGTGGTGGGTATAACCTAGCATCTGAAAACCGTGTAGTTACTTCTGCAGAACTTGTTGATTACTATGTTGACCTTTGTGCTAAGTATCCTATCGTTTCTATTGAAGATGGTCTTAACGAAGATGATTGGGATGGATTTAAACTAATGACTGAAAAGCTTGGTGATAAAATTCAAATCGTTGGTGATGATCTTTTTGTTACAAATGCGAACATTCTTTCTCGTGGTATTAGAGAAGGTATCGCTAACTCTATTCTTATTAAACCAAACCAAATTGGTTCAGTATCTGAGACTATGTTAACTGTTCGTCTTGCACAACGTAATGGTTACACTTGTGTTATGAGTCACCGTTCAGGAGAGAGTGAAGATGCTTTCATCGCAGACTTTGCTGTAGCACTTAACTGTGGTCAAATCAAAACGGGTTCAACAGCTCGTGGTGAGAGAACTGCTAAATACAACCGTCTTTTAGAAATAGAAAATGAAGTTGTATATGGTGAGTACTTAGGTTCTGCACTTTTTAACTAGGTTATAAAAACCATGAACCAAGAAGAACTTTATGAAGAGATAGATAATACTCAGAGTTTAACTCAGAAATATCTTGGTCTCTCTATCTCAAAGTTTCTTCTCTTTTTTGTAATAGTTAGTAGTTTTGGGATTTATCTTGGTATATTGCTTTATGGAACGAATTCATTAGAGGTTTTACTTGGACTAGAAGATTATGAAAACTATTTGCAATCAGAGGTTACACGACTAAAAAATGAGAACTCAGAGCTCCAACGTGAGTATTTTGAACTCAAAGAGATTTCCGCTAAATAATGATATAATGCTTTCAAATATATATAGGACGATTTTTGATTAAAGTTTTTTTATCCATTCTTTTACTATTAACCTTTATTGAGGCTAGAGAAAATCCTTTTTTCCCAACTGAGGGAGAAAAAGATATTACTTACACTTCAAATGATAATACATCACTTTCCCCTTTAAAACGTTCAACTATTACTCTTCCAACCTATGCTAGAGTAATAGAAAGTGTCACGATAAACTATAAAAATTTAGATGGCTCTCAAGAGAGTAAAACATTAGAGTTAGGCAATTCTATTGACTGGCATCTTCCTGTTTTTATATCTCAAAGTTATGGGCCAATGGCACAAACTTCTATGAAAGTAAAGTCAAAAAAGAAATTTAAGAAGATAGCTTCTACTCCTCAGCTTAGCTTCTTCTCATCAGAAAAAACACTTCAAATCAAAACTAATGATAAAGTTATTAGAGATTTTCTTCTGGTTAAACCACATAGAATTGTTTTAGATTTTGATAAAGACACAAATCTAAAATCATTTATAAAAAGTAACCCTAAAAATATTTTTTCTAAAATTAGAGTGGGCAATCATGATAAATACTACAGAGTGGTTATAGAGTTAGATGGTTACTATAGATACAGTATGAAAAAGAGTTCTTTTGGATACACATTAAATCTTAAATAATTAAGATTTAAAGAGTGAGCTAACAAATTTTTTAATTGAAGAGTCTTTTTTATCATTTTTAGATTTAGCTATGCCTCTCTCTTTAATCTTTACAGTAAGTAGCTTCTCTTCTAAGTACTCTGCTGATATCTTAATATATTTGGCCTTGAAATCATTCATAGTCTAAGATTCTTTCTATTTCATTCATCGCATCATCATTTTTCAGTCTAAATTTTATTTCGATTCTTCTTGAGGCATTTTTATTTTCAATACCTTTTTCATCATAAATAGTATCTAGGAAAGAACGACCACTTGCTACTAAAAGAGGTTTAATATTATTCTCTTTTGTAAATTTGAGACTAAGAAGATAGTTCATAACAGCATAAGCACGTTGTTGAGATAGATTTAAATTAAAAAGATATTTACCATCACTATCTGTATGACCTTCAATCACAATTCTATCCAGTTGATCTCTTATGTTTTTGTTTGATGTAAGGGCACCGATATAGTTAATGAAAACTTTTTCTAGCTCTTTTTTGGAGGAGTCTTTAAGTTTTGCACTCCCTTTGTCAAAGAGAATGTTTGACGATAAGCGCAGTGACCCACTCTGTGAGTCTATCTCTACCTTATCTCCCAAGCTATATTTCAACTCTGCAATAACTTTAATTTTGACACCAGTAAGTCTTTTTATTTTGGCTTTTTGTTCTTGAAGCTTAGCAACAAGAACATCATACTTTGTTTTTTTTGCTTCAAGTGAGCGAAGTAAATCAAGGAGTTCATAATCTTTGAGTTTAAGAGTGTCTTTTTTATCTGTAAGCTCATTTGAGAGTATAAGAACCTTATCCTCATAATCTTGGAGTTTTTTGTTTTGATTAGAGATAGTAGAGTTTGACTCACCTAAAAGATTTTGCATTAGAATTATTTTACCATTGAAATCATCTATCTTCATATTTTGTGATAAAAGAATATTATTAAGGTTAATTATCTCATCAGTTTTTAACTCTAAAGCATCTTTTGTGATAAGTAAAGCATCCTTAGCATTGGTTAACTCATTCATCCTATCTGCTAAAAGTTTTTTGAGTTTTTGAACTTCACTGTCACGTAGTAAGAGCATCTCTAAAGAGTGTTCAAGAGAATTTTCTTTAGAGTTTAGTGAGTTTTTTAGAACCGTAGACTTTACAACAATAGCCCCAATAAGAAGGATAAAAACAAAAAGTAAACCTGCCATAAGATCAGCATAAGAGAGCCAAAAATTTGTATCTTCACTATGCCTGTTATTCTTAAACATCTACTTCTCTTTAACTTGTTGCGCAACTATTTGATGATATTTTCTGATGCTATCTTGAACTTCTCTACTCTCAAGACTCACATGAGTTGCAAAGTCAGCGAGTTTTATCACAATATCTCCCACTTCACTATCTATTTTTTCAAATGTTCTATTGAGCGAGTTGTTGAGTTGAGCACTAAAGACCTTAGTTGTTTTCTCAAAACTTCGTGTAGCTACTGTAAAGTCAACAAGAGACTTGTCAATATGGTTTCTGGCACTAATAGCTGATTCGCTACTATCAATCTCTGCAAGAGTACTTTTGAGCTCTTGTGAAGATGTCTTGAGGTGTTCTGAAATATCTATAAAACTTTGATTTGTCTCAGACATGATTTTTTCAAAACTTGTAAGATGTTGTTCATTGAGTGCTTGAACAAAATCAAGATTAAAAGTCTCTTTAAGTGCAGCTATAAACTTGTTCTCTTTTAAGTCATACTGTGTATATTTATAAATCTGTAGCTCTTCTTTAGACCATATACTAGCATTAAAATCTTCTTTAACCTTTGCAAAATAATGGTCAACCTTGCTTAGACCGCGTTTTTCAAAATAGGTCCAAATAAGAGAGAGTAAAATACCGTAAATAGAAGCAAAAAAAGCAGAACCTACACCACTAAGTAAAATAGATATTTCATTGTCTAGTGCTGCTGTGTCTGTTACAGAAAAGTCTGGCATTGAGATTGCAATTGCAACAAAGGTACCTAAGATTCCCATCATTGGAAATATAGATGATGCAACAGAGACAAAGTTGTCATTTCTGATGTCAGCATAGTATGTCTGAAGAAATTCTCTTAAGTCTAAAACTGACTTAGTTTGACCTTCAATTGTTAAACTATTTGTTTGGAGTTGAGTACTTATATCATCTTCAAGTTGTTTGTATGATGAACGCATTTTACAAACACTATAGTTTGCATTATGCTTGATAAAAAGTAAAAATATAAAGAGAATGAATCCTATCACACCAAGGGCATGAATAGGAACATTAATAGGAATAATACCTATATACCCTAGTATCATAAGTATAAAGAAACCGATTGGTATCATAGATATTACTATAAAGTTTGCCCAACAAGTTGCGCTGGTATAAGAAGGTTTCATTTTAATTCCTAGTATCTAAAGATATTGGTTTGTATTATATACTAAAAGTTATTTAATTTCTTGACCTTTTCTGTCCCATCTTTGAGCATTAGCAAGTTGTTTTCCATTACTATAAAATGCTTCAAAACCTTTTTTACCATTATCGTGCCATTTAACATGTTTACCACTTTTTTGACCATTTTTATACATACCTTTAGAGGCTTTTTTACCATTGTCATACCATGTTCTTGCTTCACCATCTTGAACATCACTTTCATAGTATGATGTACTTTTCTTTCTACCATTTGAGTACCAAGTTGCTACTTCGCCATCTTGTTTTCCATCTCTATAATATGCTACAACAGATTTTTTACCGTTAGAGTAAGAACCTATATACTCACCATCTTGTTTCCCTTTTCTAAAGTAAGCTACAGTTTTAATAGTGCCATTTTCACGCCACTCTGTAAGTCTACCATCAATCATACCTTGATAGTAAGGTACTATTTTTTTTGTTTTCCCATTTTGAAAAAAGAAATAAGCATTTCCCGTAAAAGGTCCTTGTTCGGCCTTCACATAAGATACACCATCTTTTTTAATAATTAAATTCCCATCTACATTTTTCGCTTCAACATTAAGACTGAGAAAGAGAGCGAATATAGTCAATACGATAGTTTTTTTCATTGAGTTTCCTTTTAATATTTGTACTATCATATCAATTTATTTAATACAAAGACGTTATAAACATATTATTTTTTATTATTTGTCTC
>Ga0256824_10000782_pt1 | contig 12427 bp, 11 predicted proteins | sample CV67metaG_FD_191570 | JGI IMG/M metagenome (GOLD analysis project Ga0256824, IMG submission 191570) | Hydrothermal vent microbial communities from East Pacific Rise, Pacific Ocean - CV67 | ecosystem: Environmental > Aquatic > Marine > Hydrothermal vents | place: Pacific Ocean: East Pacific Rise...
TAATATTAAAAATTATTCTGTTGATGAAATTAGAACTAAAACGAAAGAAGCAGTTTCTAAAGAAATTAAAGAAAGACTAAGCGATTGTGATATTATTTACATTTCATTTGATGTAGATTCAATGGATTGCATTCTAGTTTCAAAAGGAACGGGAACGCCAGTTGAAAATGGGTTGAATGCTGAAGAAGCAACTTTTTTTATGACAGAATTTGCCGATTGGGATAAAGTAAAATGTATTGAATTTGTTGAAATTAATCCTTGTTTAGACGATAAGATTAATAAAATGGCTGAAACAGCATATGACATATTAAAAGATGTAACTTCTGTCTTACAAAAAAACAAGTAATTTTCACCTTTTTTATACTGTGAATTATCCAACTTAATTGGTGTCTAGTTCATTACTCTAAACTATGAATAATTTAATCACCATTTTAGGCCCAACGGCATCAGGTAAAACAAATTTAGCCTGTGCGTTAGCATTTGACATTAATGGGGAAATTATTTCAGCTGACTCTCGCCAGTTTTATGTGGGTATGGATATCGGAACAGGAAAAGATATTGAAGAATATACACTAAAAGGAAAAGAAATTCCTTACCATTTAATAGATATTAAACCTGCAGGCTATCAATATAATATTTATGAGTATCAAACTGATTTTTTAGCCGCTTTTAAGTTAATAGAGGACAATTCAAGGCAGGCTATTTTATGTGGTGGAAGTGGGTTGTATTTAGAAACGGCATTAAGTGGAAATACGTTTTTAGGAATACCAAATTCTGATGAGATTAGAGAACAAACTAGAAATTTAAATTCTCAAGAGTTATTAATGAAGTGGTCTTTTATTCCACCAAAATTAAGATCAAAACTAGATTCATCAACTGATAAACGAATTATTCGTTCATTAGAGATTGCCGATTATTTTTTAAAACATCCAGATTGGAAAGCGCCAGTTTATCCAGAGTTTAAACATACTATAATTGGTGTGGATATTGAACGTGATGCTAGGCGTGAAAAAATTACAAATCGATTATCACTTAGACTAAATAATGGGTTAATTGAAGAGGTTGAGAATTTATTAGATTCAGGATTAAATTATGACGATTTGGCTTATTACGGACTAGAGTATAAGTGGATTTGTCAATACTTGAAAAAACAAATTACTAAAACACAACTGTTTGACGGGCTTAATATCGCAATTCATCAATTTTCTAAACGTCAAATGACGTGGTTTAGACGAATGGAAAAACATGGATATAAAATAAATTGGATAGACACTTTTTTACCAATGGAAGAGAAAGTGAATTTTGTTAAAAAGTTAATAAAGTAGCTATGAATAAACCACAAAATTTAGATGAGTCAGTGTATTATACAAAGTATATTAACGTTGCTCAAGGAACTGAATTAGTTAACAGTTTAGATTTAGCAACAACTGAGTTTGAAAACATAATGTCTGGAATTAATGAACAAAAATCAACTTATAAATATGCAGAAGGTAAGTGGACAATTAAACAAGTTGTTCAACATATTATTGATGTAGAACGTTTGTTTGTAGCAAGAGCCTTGTCTATTGCTAGAGATGAAACTGCTACAATTGTTGCATTTGAAGAGGATGAGTATGCCAGTCATGATTATTCTGAAACACTTTCACTTGAATTTATTGTAAATGATTATAAACTAGTAAGGCAAGCGACACTTTCCTTTTTTAAATCATTAAATTCAAAAAATAGTGATAATCAAGTAGGTGACAAAATAGTGTTGTCTCCACGGATTATTGGATGGATATTATCAGGACATTCTACACATCACATGCAAGTTATAAAAGAAAGATATTTATAATTTAACGCTTAATATTTGAGTATTACCTAAACGCTACATATCTTTGTAGTCAATCAATTCATTATGGAAGAAAAGAAAGTTACCAGAATCAATAAATATTTAAGTGAAATTGGATTTTGTTCTCGCCGAGCTGCAGATAGAATGATTGATGATGGTAGGATCGAAATTAATGGTTCTATTCCTGAAATGGGTACAAAAGTTTCTGAAGAAGATGAAATTCGTGTAGACGGAAAGGTGGTTCAAAATCAAAATATTAAAAAAGTATACATTGCTTTGAATAAGCCAATTGGTATTGTTTGTACAACTGACAATGAAGTGGAGCCAGACAATATTGTGGACTATATTAACTATCCAACACGTATTTTTCCAATCGGTAGATTAGATAAGCCAAGTGAAGGGTTGATTTTTTTAACGAATGACGGTGACATTGTAAATAAAATTTTACGTGCTAGAAACAATCACGATAAGGAGTATGTTGTGACTGTCGATAGACGAATAACATCAGAATTTCTTAACAAAATGAGTAATGGAATTCCAATTTTGGATACGGTTACTAAAAAGTGTGACGTGAAAGAAATGAGTAGTTATAAGTTTAAAATAACGTTAACTCAAGGTTTAAATCGCCAAATTCGTAGAATGTGTGAGTTTTTAGATTACAGAGTAATTAAGCTGAAACGTATTAGAATTATGGATGTTGAACTGGGTGATTTAAGAGTAGGTGAATGGAGAGATTTAACGCAAAAGGAGTTAGATAGTATAAATAATTCTGTAGTAGATTCAACTAAAAATTACTACGATTAAGCTTCTTTTTTAACTTTCGTCAAATTTCTTCCGCCTACAGATTTAATGTAAGTTTTTTTCTCTTCATTTAGTTCTTTAGTCGTTGTGTCTTTATCTAATTGTATAGATAATTCTTGAAAACGTTTATCTGCCCTTAATGCTAAACGATCTACTTCTAATGCCGTTTGATTAAAACCAATAAGTCTTAATCTATTAATGTCTTTTAGTCTAGAAAGTGCTACATAACCTTGACCTTTTTCAAACGTTTTACTTAAATCTAATTCAGCAGCATCAAGCGTCATTCCTTGACTTTTATGAATTGTAATCGCCCAAGCTAAACGTAAAGGTATTTGCTTGAATGAGGCTATGATAGTTCCAACTTCATTGTCAACAGTCCATTCCTCAGTACTGGCAGTAATTTCAATATTGTCCAACGTTTTCACAATAGGAAAGCCAAGTTTTGAATACTTAATAACCTCACCTAAAGTTCCATTAATAAATTCTTTCTCAGGATTATTTTTAATGAACATTACCTTTGCACCTATTTTTAACTGCATTTCTTTAGGCGTTAGAACTTGTTTTTCTAATACGGTTAATACTTTTTTATCTCCTGAAGTTTTAGCTTTAAAAAATCTTGATTTACCTTCTAGTTTTGCTAGTTCTAAATTGTTAATTTTATCTACATCTAAATTGTGAGTGTATAATTTAGTAGGTTCAATTCCACTTTTAAACGTTGTATTATTGACAGATTTTAATAAGTCAATTGATTTTTGAGATACAGAATCAGCTCTAATTTCATCCAAAATGCCTGTTAATTCATTATTAGATTGGCGGTATTGTTCTGTTAAGTAACATACATTAAATCCAGCAAATACCCATGCAGATGACATGAAGGCAAATTTATCTTTACTTTCTCTATTGAATTTATCAATTGGAGGTAACTGAAAAAAGTCACCACATAATACAACCTGAATTCCTCCAAAAGCTCTACTGTCATCTCTAACATAAGACAAAACATCATGAATAGTATTCAATTGGTCTTGATGAAGCATTGATATTTCATCAATAATTAAAACTTTAGCTTTGTTTAATTGATCTTTTAAACGTTTATTTCGTTTTATCGTATCAATTTCCTTTCCACCCATGGTTTGTTTAATCCCCATTCCTGTCCAAGAATGAATGGTCATTCCTTTTATGTGAGTTGCTGCAATTCCTGTTGAAGCCGTAATAGCAACTTCAATTTTAGCGTCTTTTAAATGTTGAATAAACTTATTAAGTACATAGGTTTTACCTGTACCTGCAGAGCCTGTCAAAAAAATATTTCTGCCTGATTTTAGTAATTCTAATGCTTTATCTTGTTTCATTTATACACTATTGATGGTCTGTAAAATTACAATAGAAATATCGAATTATGTTGTTATATCAGATTATTTAATAACAGACTATTGTTTGTTGATGACAAAGTAAGAGTAATTGAGAATTAGAGAGTATCTTTGAAACGAAAAAATAACTATGTACCAGACTCTATTAACTATTCATTCGTATTGGCGTTGGCTTGTGTTAATAAGTTTACTGTTTAGTATAGCCAAAGCAATTGTTGATTATAGAAATAACAAAAACTATTCAAGTTTTGATGAATTTGTTAGAAAAGTAACGGTTAGCATATTTCATTTACAGTTAATTTTAGGATTTACACTTTATTTTATAAGTCCCTTAGTAGCTTTGTTTTTTAGTAATATGAGTGAAGGTATTCATCTAAGAGAAATTAGATTTTTTGCTATGGAACATAGTTTAATGATGTTTATCTCAATTATAATTGTAACTATTGGTGCTGTAAAAATTAAACATAAGAAGACGAGTAAATCAAAATATAAATCAACATTCATTTGGTTTTCAATAGCCTTACTAATCATTCTTTTAAATATACCGTGGGAATTTTCTCCGTTGGTGAATAGACCAAGTTTTAGATAAACCTTAAAACGTTAAATTATCCAATTTATTAATTCTATCGTATAAAACGATACTTGCACTAACGGCAACGTTAAGAGATGTATTACCAGGTAATTGAACTAATTTATGGCATTTAGCTAGTATTTCTTCAGGTAGTCCATTGTTTTCTGAACCTAATAAATAAGAAGCTCGCGGTGGATGATTAAATGTTTTTATTGGTGTAGATTCTTCTGACATTTCAATACCAACTAATTGTGTAGAGTGAGGCATAGAGTTATAAAAATGGTCAAAATCATCATATTTATAAAATGGAATTTTAGACCAAGCCTTTGAGGTGTCAGATTGCTGATGTGTGTATTTCCCATCAATTATAAAAATGAAACTAGCACCTAAAATATAAGCTGAACGCCATAAAGTACCAACATTATGTTCTGTTTTGGGTTGATAAATCCCTATCCCAAAAAATTGTTCTTCAGTTTGATCCCAGTTTTGTTTCATAGCTTATACTTAAGAATTGTAAATTTAATTCTAATTTATGAGAACGTCAACCAATTTTCACGAGTAAAATTTGCCATAAATCAATTCGCATAATCATATGCTACAGTATACCTTGAGTTTACATGTGACATTAATGTATTGACTGCAGTTGAAAAATCTGAATCTGAAGTTAAAAAACTATACTCTGATGTTTCTGCATTAACTGAAGGTTGAATTAAAAGTTGCATATAACTGTAATCTACTTGCATTTTAGAGGGTTGAAAAACGCCACCGATAAATGTCAATATGTGTTGTTTGAAAATAGTTTCATAAGCAGGTACACTTAATATATAGCCTATCATTGGCCAATCTTCATTGGTTATACTAGTAAACTCAAATGCTAAAGCACCTCCTTGTTTTCCTTCATCAAAAGCTTCATTATTATCCCAAGGTATCCACTTTATTAAATGGTCGGTAGGATCATTATATAAATAGTAGTTATGAGTCATTCTTCCATAAGTGTCCCAGTTTTGAATCGTTGTATTTACGGCTAACCATTTTAAAAAACCATCTACATCAAAAATTGATTCTAAATTTGCTTTCCAGTTATCAGTATTACTTGTTCTGTCATTTGAATGTAAAATATCATAAAGAGCTTGTATGTCTGTATCTCCATCCGTTTGATTTGTTTTGTTTTCAAAATGACTTAATTCAAAACCTGTACTTGAAAATGAAGCACCTGTACCATCTGGTTTATAACAGTTTCCTGAATGACTACCAAACTGTTTGGTTAACATGGTTTCAAAAACAACTTCTAATGCAGTGTATAATCCAAAATAAACGGGACCATCACCATAATCGATATATAGTTCATAAAAAGCAGTTTGAGGTGCAGGTACGCCAAACTCTCTAAATAAATCACACGCTATTTTTTCTCTCAAAAAAGATTTGTCATTGTAATTACTACTCATTGACAATGCTGGAAATCCATAAAATGTTTGACCTTTAATTTCAACATATTTATCTTCAAATTTATTAAATTCTAATCTAAAAGGTAATTTTTTAATACCATTACTTGAAGCACTTAAACTTGAGTTTCCTTTATATCTAATACCTACGTTATACCAGTTAGTACCTTCAAATTCTAAATTACAAGGAATGTATAGTGGAGTTTCTTCAGTAAAATTTGCTCCACCACCATCACCACCAGTTGGAGCACCACCTCCGCCACTAGCAGGAGGTCCACCTCCAGAATTTGAACCATATAAATCTTCTAAATCAGATTGCATACTAGACCAGTTGTCGGCTGAAATTGTAATATCAAACCTATTTACTTTGTCTTGCGGAAAAACAGTAGTGTAATCTATAGGTGCTAAAGACGAGTGTGTCAATACTGACCAATCTTCTAATCCTTCACCTGAGGTCACAAAAGTTTCTTTGTAACATGAGGACAGTAGTACTACTGTAATGATTCCTAAAATTAGAGTTTGCTTCTTCATATTAATTTCTTTTTTTGAATGTATACACGTAATTTAATCCAATAATACTAGTTGTTTTTGGGTAAGTAAATCCAAGTTCTCTTTCAAATCTATAATAAAGACCTAATTTTCCAAATTTTTTAAAATTATATGCTGTTCCTAATGTAAATCTAAGGTTATCGAAACCACCAGTTATTTTTGTCATATCTCTAAATATCTCTGTTGAAAATTTAGGGTCTAATTTCCAATTTTTAATAGAATAGGTAACACCAGCTTTTAACCTTAAATAGTGCTTAAAATAATCACCTTCTGTAGTCGATAATCCAATTTCGTTTTTGTTTTGATAACGGAAACGGTATTGAAGTTTAAATGATTTTACTTTATGTTTAAAAATGGCATCCAAGTTAATTCTAAAATCATTATCAAATACCCCATTCCCTCCTTTGTCTGAAATGTATCTTAACCCTAAGCCAAAATTTAGGTAAGAAGTTGGTTTATATTTAAAATTGGCTTCTGTTAACAATTGGTCTAGCTGTGTTGCATTTTTATTGAAACGAATACCTTGATTTATACCAATTATAAATTTTTTATGCAACTCAAATTTCAGTCCTATGTTGGTCCAACTTTCAATATCTTGTGTCACTACAATAGTTCCGTCTTGAGTTTGAGCGTTTAGTGTAAGTGATGTAATTAAACCAACAAATAATGCTGTTAGTTTAGTATGTATAGTTTTCATAATTGAGTATGTGTTTTGACTTAGACTAAAGAAATTACTAAAGGTTTAAGTCACTAATTTTTTTATTTCTATCAGGTGTTTTATCTGTAAACTGATTATAGAAATTCTTTAAGATCGGTCATTAGTGATATGTAAAACTGGTATTAATCAAATTTACTGTATTACTGATAAAGTATCTGATAGGCATTTAATTGTTTTCTAATATATCTTTAAATTGAAAACAATAATAGGTACCGTTTAGTGTTTCTAAAGTGTAAGTTCCATTCAATTGTTCAGTAAAAGTGTCTATTAATTCAAGTCCAAAACTAGTTGAGTTTTTTGGTGATTTCCATACGCCATTATCTTTATAGTACAGCTTTAAATGTGTTGATTTAGTCGTTGATATATTTATTATAATCTCACCATTAGTCTTGTTTTGAAAAGCATGTTTTAATGAATTTGAAATTAATTCATTCAATATGAGTGAAAATGGAACAATATGATTTAACTCTATAGTTTCTATAATGGAATCAACACTTAAGGTAATTGGAGTATCGTTTGAGTAATTTTTAATTAAATTTTCAGCCAAATTTTTTATATAGTCTTTAATGTTAATCGCTTTTACTGTATCACCTTGATACATTTTTTCATGGATTAAAGCCATAGAGTTAATTCTATCGATAGACTCATAAAAAGGTTCTGCAGCGAATTCATCTTCAATCTTATATAACTGAAGACGTAATAAACTAGTTACAACTTGAAGGTTATTTTTAACTCTGTGGTGAATTTCTTTTAGCATGATAGATTTCTCATCATATTGCTTTTGTAATTCTAAATTAGAGAGAACTGTTTCTTCCTTTGCTACATTGTTTTGCTTGATAAATTCAGAAACTAAATAACCGAAAAATAATGAACAAATAGTTAAGTTTACTCCAAAATCAATGAATGTACTCAATTCATATACATCTGAAGCAGGGTTAAGTGAAAAGTAATTTAATTTTGATAAAACAGAAATTATAAAAATTGAACTTATGTTTAGTACCATATAAAGGTGACCAATCTTTCTTCCTAGAGTAAAATAGGCGAAAATTGAAAGGTTTATCAACCAAAATAAATCAATATAATTTTCAAAATTAGAAGCTTGCGTTAAATTATATAAATTTAAACCGTATCCCAAACATAAAGCAATTATAGCTGAGAATATAAATTTTTTTGATTTGATTAAAATAAACAAAACTGAAGAGGAGAAGAATGCAGCAATGATGGCGGTTGTCAAATTACTACCATCAGTAAAAAGATTAACAATTATGAGTAAAAACATTGCAAAACAAGTGAATATCAATATGTTTCTGGTTACAATGAATTTTACTTTTTCGTATGAATCAGGCATAGAATCTTATTTTCAATATACAATATATCAATTTAAAATTGAATCCCAAAAAGTCGGGTAACTTTTATTAACGCTTTCAGCGTTAGAAATTTTAATTCCATTATCTGTTAACTGAGCAGCTATTGCACCACACATAGCAATTCTATGGTCATTGTTTGCATGAATTTCGCCAGAATTTAAAGCCTCTTTACCATGTATGTACATTGTATTATCTTTAATTTCAATTTTCAATCCAAGTTTGTGAAATTGATTTTGTAAAACTAAAGCTCTATTACTTTCTTTATGAATTAAACGGTTAACACCTTGTATTGTAGTTATACCATTTGCGGAAGCTGCTAAAACAACTAAAATAGGGAATAAATCAGGACAATTAGTAGCGTCAAATTCAAAAGAGGTAACCTTTTTTTTAGTAATTATTAAATCATCTCCAATCCATATATAGGTTGAACCAACCAATTCTATTACTTCTAAAATTACTTTATCAGCTTGAGTCGAATCTTTATCTAAGTTTTTTATTGTAATTTCACCTTTAATCACACCATAAACAATCCAAAAAGCGGCGCTACTCCAATCGCCTTCAACTGTAAAATGTTTTTCTTGTGGGACATAGGTTTGATTACCTGTTATTAAATATTTAGAATAATTTATGTTTTCAATTTTAACTCCAAAAAAAGCTAAAACGGATAAAGTAATGTCTATGTAAGGAAGTGATGTAGGTGCTGTAACATGTAAAATAGAATCTTCAGGACACAGAGGTAAGGCCATTAATAAGCCAGATATATATTGAGAACTTAAACTTCCATCTACAGTGTATTCTCCTCCTGTTAATTGACCAGATATTTTTAATGGAAATTTTCCGTCTTCATTTATGGTAACCCCCATTTGAGGTAAAAATTCGGTAAATTGAATTAAAGGTCTCTTTAATAAACTACCACTACCTATTATTGTGAATTCTTTACCGAAAGTGGAAGCAATTGATGTTGTTAATCGAATTCCTAAACCAGATTCACCACAATTTAATGTTGATTTTATAGGTTGTTTTCTGCCCGTAACTTTAATAGAATTTTCGGTTTCAATTAGTTCAGCACCTAGTTGTTTTATGATATCTTTAATATGATGTACATCATCACATGTTCCTAAATTGAATAACTCAATCGTTTTTTTTGATAAAGCAGCACTAAAGAGTACACGTTGTGCAACACTTTTTGATGCTGGTACCTGGATGGACTGAATAGAAATAGTATTTGAAACAAATTTTTCCATAGAACAATTATGAGTTCATAATTTTAGTTTGTAATAATACTGATTCCTTATGGATTAGTTTTAATAATTGATCGACAAAGGGATCATTTAATTTCAATTGGGAACCTATAAGTCCTCTTGTTTTTAATATTTCAAACCATCTATCCGGCTGAAGTATCGTTGTATTGTTTTCTTTTTTAAATTCACCAATTTTAGTGATGACTTTAAAGCGATCGGAAATTGCATTTAGTATTTTTTCATCAACGTCATCAATTTCACTTCTTAAACTATCAAGTTCAGATATAATTAACGGATTTATCAGGTCTTTTTCTCTAACAACCAATCGGTCTAATAATTGAATTAATCGTGTAGGTGTTATTTGCTGTTTTGCATCACTCCAAGCCTCATCAGGAGTCAGGTGTGTTTCAATCATTAAACCAGCCATATTCATATCTAATGCCTTTTGAGATAATGGTTCAATTAAATCTCTAGTTCCACCAATATGGCTTGGGTCACAAATGATTGGTAAATCTGGAAATAGATGCATTAATTCAATAGGAATTCCCCATTTTGGTTCATTTCTAAATTTAGTTTTCTCAAAAGATGAAAATCCTCTGTGAATTGCTGTTATGTCATTGATTCCTGCATCAGCTATTCGTTCAATAGCACCAACCCATAATTGTAAATCAGGATTGATCGGATTTTTAATCATAATAGGTATGTTAGAACCTTTTACGGCATCAGCAATCTCTTGAACAGAAAAAGGGTTTACTGTCGTTCTTGCGCCAATCCATAATACGTCAACTCCTGCTTTTAGTGCTAATTCAACATGCTTAGCATTAGCTACTTCTGTAGTTGTAGGTAAATTATGTGCTTTACCAGCATCAACTAACCACTTTAATCCCTTTTCTCCAACACCTTCAAAATTACCAGGTCTAGTTCTAGGTTTCCAAATTCCAGCTCTTAGCATATTTACTTTGTTTGAATTCGCTAAAGCTTTTGCCGTATTAAAAACTTGTTCTTCAGTTTCAGCACTACAAGGTCCTGCAATGATGATTGGCTTTTTTAAATTTGATGTTGCTGTTTTCATTTTTGTGTAAAAAAAAAGCCTCCCGTTATCCGGAAGGCTATAAATATTATATAATAGAATATTAGTCTCCGCTAGTTATTTAGTGAGTTCCAATTCCAAGTTGTAAAGTTTAATGTTTTCATATCTGAGGCAAATCTAAATAAAAATCTAATATAAATCAATTGTTTATTAATTTTTTATTTTACCTACGGTAGGATTTGAAAAAAAATATAATTTCTAAAATATTAGGAAAGTCGAAATTTTATTTAATAAATTTGTAACCAGATTATGAAACAGAATTTTTTAAATACAAATTGGTGGTGGAGCTCTCAACGTTGGCGTGAGTGGTCTAAGTAATTTGTATATCTAACTATATTAATAACGACTTATCTCACGATAGGTCGTTTTTTTTTGTCCCTAAAATTTATAAAAGTGAAAAAAATTTACAGCAATAGCACTGAAATACTCAGTGATACAATAACACCCATTAGTGTGTTTTTAAACCTTAGAGATGTGTATAAATCAGTATCTCTTTTCGAAAGTTCAGACTATCATTCTAAAGAAAATAGTAAGTCTTTTATTTGTGTAAACCCCATAGTTACTTTAAAAGTAAATACTGGTGAATTACAAAAAATAGAATTAGATAAGTTAATATCTACAACGAAATTTACTAGTATTGATGATTTACAGAGTACTATTAATCAGTATGACTTTGTAAACCATGATTTACAAAAATACAATGGCTTTTTTGGCTATTTTTCTTATGATTCAGTTCAGTATTTTGAATCAATACAACCTAAACAAAAAACTAAGTATCAGAACGTTTCTGAAATCTATTTTTCAATTTTTGAATACATTATCGTATTTGATAATTTTAGTAATAGAGCTCAAATTATAGCGAATCGTTTTACAAATGTTGACCTTAATTTTGATTTTATTTTGAATGAAGTGAATAAGCACAGTTTTTATAAATCTGAATTCAATTTAACTGAACCCGAAACAGTGTCAAACACACGTACAGAATTTTTAGATAATGTAAATACCGCAAAAGAAAATGTAAAAAAAGGAGATGTATTTCAGTTAGTGATTTCCCGTTGCTTTTCTCAAAAATATTTAGGAGATGATTTTCAAGTGTATCGAGAATTAAGAGCATTAAACCCGTCTCCTTATATGTTTTATTTCGATATGGAAAAAGCAAAAGTGTTTGGTACTTCTCCAGAAGCGCAAGTTAAAATTAGTAATGGCTTAGCTGAAATTCATCCGATAGCAGGAACAGTTAAAAGGTCAAAGAATATTGAAAAGGATTTAAAACGTACTAAGGAGTTACAAGCTAATCCAAAAGAGAATGCGGAACATGTAATGTTAGTTGATTTAGCTAGAAATGATTTGAATAGAACTTGTAAAAACGTTACCGTGACTGACTATAAGAAAATACAAAAATTTTCACATGTCATTCATATGGTATCTAAAGTAACCGGAGAGCTAGTAGGTC
>Ga0256824_10000783_pt1 | contig 12410 bp, 14 predicted proteins | sample CV67metaG_FD_191570 | JGI IMG/M metagenome (GOLD analysis project Ga0256824, IMG submission 191570) | Hydrothermal vent microbial communities from East Pacific Rise, Pacific Ocean - CV67 | ecosystem: Environmental > Aquatic > Marine > Hydrothermal vents | place: Pacific Ocean: East Pacific Rise...
CGACGCCAAAAAGCACAAACTGGTTTATGCCCAATAAGCATTACACGAATATCTGCTTCCATAGGAACGAAGTCTTGAAAGTATTGTGGGTGGTACTGTTTTTCATCATACAGGTCACGAGCCTCTTGATAAGAGTCAACTTTATGAACAAAGTATCCACCGTAGTTAGAAGGCCCGTAAGATTTTTTAATTATTTTTGGGTATTCACATTTTTGTAAAAACTTATCTGCATTATCATGCTTGTAGTAAACATAAGTTTTTGGAATTGGAAGGTCATATTTCCAAGCAAAACGAGTTACATTCTCTTTAGATTTGTTTGAAAACTGAGTATCCATAGATGGGATAAAACGAACATGAGGAAGCTCACGAGCAATCTCACGAAAAGTCTCATAAGCGGTAGCAGGAATATTACCAATAAGAACATCGATTTTTTTACGTTTAACCTCTTTGATAAATCTAGCTTTATCATTTTTCCAATGATAAGTAACAGTCTCTATCTTGTTTGGCCAACCTTTAAAGTTAGAGTGGTCAAAGAATCTTAGTACATAATCCATGTACAAGAAACCTATTTTCGGTAATTTTTTGTTGCTTAAACCCATGATTTTCTCCAGCATAAATATGGGTGTAATTATAGTCTTTTACTCTTAAAATCTCTCTATTTACTCACTGGAAGATATGCAAAACCCTCATTTTGTTTGTCTATAAGTGCTATCGTCGAGTTTGGTACAATTTTTACAAACTCTACTATATCGCTCGTTTGAAGCTTATGCCGTTTCAGAGCAGCACCACACATTAAAAACTCAACCTCATAAGTGTCAGACATTGTAGCAACTCTTTTTTTTAAATCTTTATAGACTTTTACTAATGCTTTGTCATTTTTAAAGCTTGTGCTCTGTAAATCTTTTACAAAAAATCTATATGCCTCACCATGAATAACGACTGCTACCTCTAACTCTTTAAGAGAGTTAGCATAATGAGTTTTATTATAAGCGATGCTCTGAAGTATGTTTCTATCAAACTGTGCAACACTTCCTGTTGTTAAGTCAACAACAAGTTTTGCACTCCCGTCGTCTGCATTTAAAAAACCCACAAAAGCGAGAATGAGAAGTAATTTCCTCATTACTCAGTAAGCTCTATTAAGATAGATTCAAAGTCTTCTTGTGCTTTTATTAGTACTGCATGTGCAGCCTTATCTTCTACCTTTGCAGAACTCATCCAGTTATATACTGCGGGAAAACCTAGAACAATTTTATCTTCACCTTTTTTCTTGTAAACCATTGTTGTACAAGGTGCAAATGCAGATGCTTCTGGACGGCTCAGTGCTACGGTGTAGATAACTTTGAGTTTACAGATAGAGTAAGTATCATAAAAATCATAAGGAGAGTCGACTTTACCCTCTTGAGTCATCTCTTCATTGAGATCTAAAAAACTTGGCATAACAAATCCAAAAGGGTCAAAACCAGCTTCAAGAAGCTGTTCAACCTCTTCTTTCATCTCTTCCCAATCTTCACCATCTAAATCAAACTCATATCTTGTTACTAACTTACGAGACTCTTTTAAACTATCTTCACTTAGAGTATGTTTTGCATCCGGAAAAGTTGCATTTACTACTTTTAAAACTTCACTCTCAATCTGTTGTAAAATTTTTGTATCGCTTCCTAAAATTTTTGCCTGTGCATCAGATGTTAAGATTGAAAGATGAAGGGTATCTTCATTTTCTCCTTGGTATATTCCTACACCCATTGGTGTAAAAACACCTGCTTGTGGATTTTTTTTCACTAAATCTAAACTCAATTTAGGATGATGAATTGTCATCAATGTAAAAACTTTAAATGTTGTTTTTTGAAACTGTTTTTTAAATGGTGTATTCATTTCAGAGTTTAAGTCAACACTAAATCCACCTTTGGTAAATGCCTCTTCAATCGTTAAAGGAGTAATTTTCCCTGCCTTATTATCTACACTAAACAGATGTAAATCACCCTTTGCTTGTAATGATACAGCACATACTAATGCGACTACCAATGCTACTATTTTTATTTTCATTTTATTTCCTTTTTTTTTAAATTTAATTTTTTAAGACTTATGGAACTATGTAAATCCATCCCTCTTTAATTCTCTCTGCTATTTCAGCAACCCCAGCTGTTACAATGTAAACATCTTCTACTAAATCTTCTTCTTTAATTTTTTTTGTTACCATGGTGTTTCCACAAGCCACAAACTCAACATCTAAAAGTGCGAGTGCTTCAACACGTCTAGCTATTTTTCTATCTTTTTTAAGTAGCATTTTAATACCGTGGTAGTAAGCTACAATCCGCATCTGAACATTCTCTGGGCCATAAAACTTTAAAACATTGTTAGCCGTACTTAAAACATGATGCATCGCTTCATCGTCTGCACTCTTTATGGAAAAAAGAATCTGTCTAGGAGTGACGATAGATGGTTCTGGTTCGGCAAACTCCGTCTCTGCATTTAAAAACAGACTCATTAGTAATACTAATAGTATCTTTCTCATTTAATACCCCTTGTTAAGTCTTTGAAATCTTGAATATTCCAAGCTCCTGGTATCTTTTTTACTATTTCTTGCTCTTTATCTATAAAGAAAAAACTTGGAGTAAAGTGAATTTTAATACCTAAGGGTAGTGTATCTTTATCAAGGTTTATTTTAACTGCAATAAATCTCTCACCTAAGTATTTAATCATCTCTTTATTATCAAATACTTCTGCTTCCATCTCGTTACAAAAATGACATTCACTTCTAACAATATCTATCATAATAGTTTTGCCATTTGTTTCTTGTAACTTTAAGCCCTCTTCATAACTCAACCACTCTATTGCATTTAAAGAAGTATACATTAGTATAAAAAGAAAAACTATTTTACTCATTCACCCCACTCCAACATTCGATAGGCAATCTCTACATTTTGTCTATGAATATCTTTATAAAAATTAACATCTTTATACTTTGGCATTACTACCATGTTGACAACATCTCCTATCTCTTCACCATCTTCTAAAAGAGCTCTAACCTTTGTGTTTAGTTCACTTAAATAACTGTATGTCAGATCAATAGAACTAGCATCTACAAGCTCTCCATGCCCACCTATTACATACTTCATCTTCATAGCCCTAATTGCATCCAAAGCCTCTATCCAATTAGCAACATTTCCATCTCTAATAGAAGGGAGTCTATCGTTAAAAATCAAATCTCCAGCAAAAATAGTTGAAAATTCTGGGATATAAACTAAAAGATCACTGTTTGTGTGAGCTTTAGAATTTATACTTTTAATATGTACTGTTACACCATCAAGTTTCAAAAATTTTTCATCTTTAACAAAAATAGTTGGAAAGACTTGTGTTGTTCCTTTAAATGCGGCTTCACTTATACGCATCTGCATTCTTGTTTTTTCTTCTTTATCCATTGTCTCAAACTCAGTTGAACCTATAATCTTCACACCAAGAGAGTCATAGTAAGAGTTCCCTAACCAGTGGTCATCATGTATATGAGTATTAACAACATAAGAGATTTTTTGATTTTTGATTTTTTTCATTGCACTATATGCCTCTGCTGCATACAAATACGTAGGACCACTATCTATCACAAGATAGCTGGAACCCACGTCAACAAAACAGGAATTAACCATATTACCATTGTTACGCTCGTCCATCACTTCTGGAGCACCAAAGAAGCAGTGAGTATTATCACTAACCTTAATAGGGATTAAATTATAATCATAAGCGAGGAGAAAATGAAAAAACATTGTACTCATCAGAAGTAATTTCAAAGCGTAATCCTTTAGTTAACTATGGTCTAGAATTTGAATTGGTACTGTGCTATAAAAGCATTGTCTTTATAACCACCTTTACCATTCCATACATCTGCTGAACCTGAAGTATCACCACCAGCTACGATGTAGTTCAGAACTACCTTATGCTGATTTCTCGTACGTTTTGCTTTACGTGAAAAACCTTCATACGGAGAGAAAATAAAGATATTCGCACCTAAGTAAGTATTTGTAAGACTTGTGTCTGCACCATTACCAACTGCTGAACCCTGCATATGTTTTGCAACTAGTTCAAGTGAAGGCATTACAAAATAACCAGCTGTAGCTGTAAAAACTTTTTCATTAAATCCTGATTTTCCACCAATATTGTGAGCATCAAAATACTCAGCTTTAAGGCTTAGCTCTCCAAGGTTAGAATCAACACCAAGATTTATATTTTTATAGCTTACTCCGTTAGTCGTAGCAGCATTTTTTCCATCAGCATTTTCACTCTCTGCATACGAAGCTTCTAAGTGAAGTTTTTCAGTATAATCAAACATACCACGAATTGCATAAGAGTTTCCACCATATCCACTACTTTTCGCTGAAGCACTTCTACTTGCTTGATTAGCGATCATAATATCGTAACCAAAACCAATCCAAGGACGTTCATGTCCCATTTCAAAACCATTTACTTTACCATTATTTCCTAAGAACATATCACGACCAGAAATCATAAGACCTGTATTTCTCTCAAGAACTAGTTTTTTATCGAAACCACGTTCAGCAATGTCAAGATTCCATCCTGGCATTGTAAAACTCATACCATTTGGCATCTTAATAAGACCCGCTTTTACTACAAAGTCTGGACTTACAACATAAGATATAAATGCATCTTTAATCATTTTTGGCATTGCTGCACCATTACCTGGCTTAGCATCAGTATTATCATGATCTTGATTGAAGTCTAAGAAAACCTTACCACGAACATTTCCAGCTACATATTTCCAACCTAAACGAATTCTTTGTGCTCCAAAACCAATTTTAGAGTTTTCATCGCCAATATGACCTTCTCCACCACGTGCTTCTAACTGTGCAAAACCAAACATTGTTAGTTTTGTATCAATATCGCCAACTTTTTTCTTCATTGTATAACCAGCTTGTGCTGATGTGCTCATTAGTAATACCGCTGCAGCACCTGCTGCTAATTTAATCATATTTTTTTTCATAACTCAACCTTATTATTAAATAAATAATATGTTATAATACAGCTGTTTGTCTCTGTTTTTATAAACATATTCAGATTTAGGTAGTTGCTCGAACAACTACCTAACCAATTTCCCTTAACAGCTTCTTGAACCTTTTACTGGACAACCACAATCGTAGTCAACCAAAGTTACATTACCTGCATTACTTACATCAACAACTTTTTGTCTCTTTATGTAATCACGTGTTACATCATATACAGCACGTATCTTCTTCTCTTGCAAGTTTTCACCAGCATTTTGTAAGTTACCACCCCATGATGAAACGATATAAGTTTTTTTCAAGTCTATCGGTTTACCACCAATTTTTAGCTTAGAGATTCTTTCTCCAGCCTTAGCAGCTACCGCAATAGAGTATGTAACTCCACCAAGACGACTCATGTCACCACCTTGTTGATAAAGAGGATTTGCATTAAATACATTGTCCGCAATATCTTCAAGTAAATTAGCTATCTGCTTACCTTGCAGTTCAAATGTATAAACATTCGGGTAAGTAATTCCACACATCTCATAAACATTATCCATTAAGATGTCATCACCTGCTAAAACTGTTGTTCCCCATCTATACCCTGGAGTAAAAGACATATCACACTTCATCTCATCCATAATCGCATCATTTATGAGCTGGTCAAATGTTGAGAAGAAAGTATCGCGTTTATAAAGAGTCCCTTTAGTTTTACCTAAAACTTCATTTAACTCTTTATCAAATGGAGCATATAACTCATTTACAAGTTTCACACCTGCTGGGTCTGCTGGAATCATATTTGAAGCTATTGGTACTAGTTTGTACTCATAACCATTCACTTTTCCTTTACTTGCATCAATATCTAAACGTCCAACATATTTACCATGACTACCAGCGATTACAATCACTGTTCCCTCTATAACTATAGGCTTTGGCGAAGGGTCATGAGTATGTCCACTTAATATAAAGTCAATCCCGTGAACCATACGAGCTACCTCTTGGTCAACTGAAAAACCATCGTGAGAGATAACAACAACACAATCTACTTTATGCTCATTTCTAAGTTCATTTACATAGTCTTGAAGAGTCTCAGGTCTAATACCAAAACTCCAACCCTCTGTAAACTCTTTAGGGTTTGCAGTAGAAGTAAATGGAAAGGCTTGTCCAATGACACCAATCTTAGCACCACCACGTTCTTGAATTGTATATGGTTCAAAGATTAGCTCTTCATACTCATCTGCAAAAGGGTCATTCCCTACAACATTTTGAGCTACAAACTTAGCATCTAGCATCTCAATAAGTTCCATAACACGCTCTTTACCGTAAGTAAATTCCCAATGACCTGTCATTATGTCAACACCAAGATAGTTTTGCGCTTTTACAATAGCCTCTCCACGAGTCTTAAGTGCAACACCAGTACCTTGCCATGTATCACCTGAGTCAAGGAAAAGAACATTTTCATTACCTCTCTCTTTGCGAACATGGTCTAAGTATGTTTTCATATGAGCGATACCACCCATTTTCCCAAATTTTCTAGCAAGAGTTTCAAAGTCCATGTGTGTATCAAAATACGCATCCAGACTTGATGGCTCTAAACCGTAGTGTTTTGCAAATGCTTCACCACAAAGAAAACCTGGTGTTCCCACTAAGTTAGGAGCAGAGATAAGTGTCGAAGGCTCTCTCCAATAGAGTGGTTTAATATGAGCATGGATATCACACATATGTAAAAGTGTGAAGTTACCCATAGAGTTAAAAGCATAAATATCTTTAAGTCCTACACTCGCTGGAGTTTTCGTAGAACTAGCCATACCGCTAGTAGCAGCACCTAATCCTAAGATAGCAGCGATGTGCATAAAGTCTCTTCTTGAAATATCCATCAGTTCTACCTTATCTTTTTAAACCAGGGATAGCCATTTCAGTACCCTCAGCTCGTTTTGTAAGATATACTTCAAGAGCATTCATTTCAGGGGACCCAATAGGAATAACTTTTAAAAGAGCATTCTTCATACAGCCCTGAAAACGACGTTGCAGAGTTCTAAGAGATGACTTTGTCATTCTATATGCTGGCCATGTTGCAGCAACGGCAACACCTTTGTTGCTTAAGTCTGGTAAAGGTTGTGTTCTAAGAACTCCACCGATAATATCTGGTGAATGACAACTCATACATGAAAGACCACGTCCACCACGTTTTTGGTTAAATGTTTTTTCACCAAGAGCATAAGCATCTTTCATATGCTGATTTGCATTAATATCAATTTGACTTTTTTCACCATTTGCAAGTGATTTTGCAAAAGCGCTCATATCAAACATATCTGAACTTTTTAGTTTAAATGGTTTGTGCCCATTTTTATGCATAAGACCTTGAAGTACTTGGTCTAATGCTACAACTTGTTTAAATTCTGGTAAGTAGCGAGGGAAACCTGCTATATAAGCTGGCATTGCATCTTCACTAACATTTAAAAATGCTGCAAGACCCTCTTCCCCACCACAAAACTCAGCTAACAACTCTTCGCCATTAGCAACCATTAGGTCAGCTGGGTTATCTTCTAACATCTCTGCATACATCGCACGATCGGCATCACTCATAGCAAACTGTTCACCAGCAAAAGAGAGTGATGAGAGAAGTGCTATAGATACTGCTATTTTAATTCCTGTTCTCATCTGATTATCCTTTTGGTTTAATCTTTTTACTTTTTTCATGAACTTCACCAGTGCTATCTGTAAATGTTACAGTGAGCTTACCCTTACCATTGATTTTCATGTAAGTTGTAAATACTGGATTAGTCGAGAGTGCTTCCCAAACATTCATAGTAGTAATAACTTTACCGTTATAGTTAAATTTTACACTATTGATGTACTTAGCTGGAATCAGTTTTTTCGTTTTTTTATCTTTACGTGACCCTGTTTCCATCGGGTGCATAACCATAAAACTAACTTTTACTACGTCACCATCTTTGAACTTTTTTGGTTTAATCTTAATCAGTGATTTTCTCTTAGCCATTTTAATTTCCTTCTATTATTTAAACAAGATATGAGCAAAAGCCCATATCTCTACGCTAGCCGCTTAGGCACTAAAGTTAACCTCTTAACGAGGTAATTTTTTTTACAATAAAGGATTTAAAATTAACCACATCCACCGATTGTTACTTTTACATTTTGTGCAGCCATTAAAAACTCTCCACTACTAAGTTCAACAACAGTTGCTACATCTTGAGTTCCACCAAGCTTGATACGAGTCGCAAAAAATGCTTTTCCATTTGCTGGACTTAAATGAACATCAATCGCACGAGCATTTGCATTTTTTGTTGCAAATACATGGATTGCTTTTACATAGTCTGCATCCGTCATTGGAGACTCTACCTCAACTGTAACAGGTACAACTGCACCATTTTCTGCGATCTCTGGAACTTTGAGTTTAATCTTGCTTGATTTCTTTGGTGTTTTACCGCCAGTGATAGCTTTGACAGCAGCATCATAAGAAAGGTCATTCGCACCTTTTGAAGCAGCAAAACTGATTGTTGGTGTACTCACTGTAGCCACAGCCGCAACTGCACCTAGTGTTTTAAAAAATTCTCTTCTTTGCATAACGATAATTCCTTTTATTTGGGAGAGACAATATATGAAGTGATCTCACATATCTCTTTTTCATTGAATAACTTAGTTGTTAAGTTAATTGTCATATGTGTATCTTTATTATCAACACGTGGATCTGCAATCTTTTGGTATACAAAAGCATTGTCTCTTACACCGCTATCCATAAAAACAGCCTTATATCCAGTTAGATCAGGACCGATGTTTCCACCACCCTTAGCACCTTCAATGTTATGACAAGCTACACAGTTACCATACTGTTTTGCTGGAATTTTATCGCCTGGAAGATATGTTTTACCTGGCTTCATCTGCTTTTTAGATAAACCTTTAGGAAGTTTCCCTTTCGCTTTTTTACCATTTAAATTATGGAACATAAAAGCACCCCTAGCAATAGCATCTGCATCAGTAGTGATACAGCCAGCCGGCATAGTATATGTTTTAGCTGGAGCTAACAGATCTTTTTGAATCATCTTACTTGCATTTGGCTTTTCTATTACAGAGCTATAATCAGCTCCAAAAAGAGAAGCACTTACAAGTAGTGACATCATAAGAGTTTTCTTCATTTTTATTCCCCCGTTTTTTGTTTCAGGGGTAGTATAACTTTGAAGTGTAAAATTAGTGTAAAATCTGAGGAGTATACGGGAAAAAGTGACTTTTTATCTATTTGTTTTAATTATATCAATGGGAAATTTATATCTAAAAGTACTGCCTAAACGTGGTTTGGAGTCAATTTCAAGTTCTATACCAATCTTGTCAATAATTGACTTTACTATATTTAATCCAATCCCAAAACCACCTTTATCGCTATTTTCACGGTAGTAACGTGTAAAAATCTTATCTACATTTTCTATGCCGACACCATAATCTTTAAAAGAGAGACAACAGACATCATCTTTGAAATAGAGTGCTACCTCAATAATGCTCTCTTCATAAGAGTACTTAATTGCATTGGATATGTTGTTATCAACTAGGCGCTGAAGTTGCTGATGGCTCATCAATATGTTTATATCACACTCTATATTTGACTCTATGGTAATATTTTTCATCAATGCAACTTCGCTAAAGTACTCTACTCGCTCTTTCATAAATGCTTTCATATCTATACTCTGCACCTCATAATCCACTCTGTCATGTTTAATGAGATAGTCCATATCGTTGTATATGTTTGATAGCACCTTTGTAGCTGCTTTCATTCTATTCATATATTTGTTTGGTTCATTCTTACGGTTATAGAGGTCTATGTTTACACTTATAATAGAGAGTGGTGTATTTATCTCATGCATAGAGTCTTTTATGAAGTTATCTAGGGTCTTGTTGAGTCTCTGAAATGGTCTTGCAAAATGGTTTAAGAAGAAAATACTCAGCATGAAGACTAAAATAAAAATAGCAAATAAGATAAGAGCAACTTTTTCATATATGACAGCAAAAGAGAGTTTGTTTTTAACAACTAGGTACTTCGCATTAAAATATCTGTTTTGTGGCAGTGTAATAATAAGATAAGCATCATTCCCATCTAAGTGGTAACCACGTTTAAAATACTTCATCTCATAGTTAATAAGAGAAAAAATTGGTTTAAAGGATTGACTGTATAGTCCAGACTGAAATGTTTTAAACCTAGGGTACTCAAAATACTCCTCATTCTGGTCATACTCTTCCATAGCCTTTATTACTAAGAGGGACTTCTCTTTAAGGAGAAGCTCATTTTGAATAGAGTGGATGTTTTTCATATAGATAAAGTAAAAGAAGAGTGGTGTCAGTAAAATAACACTCACGAGGGCGGTATAGATTAAAGCATACTTCCCTGCATATCTACTATCTTTCAATTATGTACCCCAATCCTCGTCTGTTTTGAATCACATCCTTAGGAAGTTTTTTACGCAAGTTATTGAGCTGTACTCTTATGGTCGCTGGTTCAACATACTCTCCCCACACTTCATCTTGAAACATCTCTGTTGATACAACAATATTTTTATGCTTTATAAGCACTTCTAGTATATCTTTTTCTGTTTTTCGTAGGATTATCTCTTCTTCATTATAGAGAAGTTTACTTGTAGTGAGGTTATAAGTGATATCACTCCCTATACTAAGTCTCTCTTCATCGTCAGCGAATAACTTTGAGAAAACCTGACTTATTCTAAGCTCTAACTCTTCAAGACTAAAGGGTTTACGAATATAATCACAACACCCACGTTTATACCCCTCTTTTAAGTTCTCTAAATCCACCATAGATGTTAAAAAGATGGCTGGTGTCTTAGAGCCTTCTGCTCTTAGCTTTTGAAGGAGTTCAAAGCCACTCAGAAGTGGTACATTTACATCTAGAAGTAGTAAATCATAATGTTTCTCATAGAGTGCATCATAAGCCTCTTCCCCATTCATAAAACCATCTACCTCGTAGCCTATATCTTCTAAAAACTCTGTTATGCTTATACGAAGAGAGTACTCATCTTCTAACAATAATATTCTCATTTAATCTTTCCATCAATTTTTTTCACTATCTTTTTCTCAAGTATAAGTTGAATCAACTCATCTTTTGAGTAACTATCTAGTTTAGTATAGGCTTCTTCTAGTAACTCTTTTTTTTCATCACTCGCTACAATGTCTTTATAGTGCAAGAGCGACACAAGAGAGTGCTTATCGTAAATATCTGCTTTATAGTGCTCTTTTTTAACAACATCAGCAAGACTACTCCGTGTAACATTGATTAAAAATGATATATCGTCATCAGGATCTCTAAAGTAGTCCAAATATTTTTCAGGCAAGATAAAGAGATAACCACCTATGGTTTGTGATGCTCCATTACTCATAGATTCATAAAAAATATACTTTCCATCTAGGTAAAGAATTCTACCCGACTTCAACTCTTTAAAATTTATCTTATTGAGTATTCCAACGTGGGAATGATTATAGGTTCTGTTTGCCACAACATAGTTGTCCACTACAAGATTATCTCTCATAAGAACTGCAATATCAAGATGTTTTTGATTTAAAAGTACATAGAGGTCAATCCCGATAGTACTGAAAAAGCTAGTGATTGATTCAAAAAAAGAGATGACTTCTACAAATCCTAGAAGTACTCCATGCTTATAGATTGGAACTGTTGCTTTTATACCTAAGCGTCTTCCTATCTCTATGGAAGTACGAGATGTCTTATGTGTTTTAAAGTAGTCTAAATCTGTCCTATAATCTTCCAGTGGCATTCCAGCATAAATACTATCCCAACTACGGGCGAAGATGGTGTATTCACTCGTTATTATCTGAGTACGAATAAAGCGACCCGTACTCGTCTCTATGCTTGCCATGACGTTAGAGAGTATCTCATACCCTAAATCTTCATTGTCGTTTTCAAGAGCATCTACGAGACCCTCATTTTGAGAAAGAACTGTTGCGAGTTGCAGTGCATCCATCTGGTTTGTTTTGAGTTGGTTATCAAGAGCTATCGTGCATTGGTCAAGGATGTTGTCAAGTTTCTGCTCTTTAAGTTCATATTTAAAATAGAAGAAGACAGTTGCAGTAGTAATAAGAAAAAATATAAATATATAAAGTATGTTTTTAGACAAATAGTACGACCCATTTTTTTATTATTGTACATAAAAAAAACTTATATGGGTGTATAAAGAGGGGGATTTTTTCTTATTTCAGAAGAAGTGTTCTGAAATAAGAAGTAATTATTTAACTTTACCTAAAAATTCACAATCTATTGTGTTTACTTTGACTAAGTCATCTATGAGAACATGGTAAGGAACTTGAACAACAGCACCTGTCTCAAGAGTTGCAGGTTTTTTACTTCCACTTGAAGTGTCACCTTTGAAGTTTGGAGGAGTATCAGTT
>Ga0256824_10000784_pt1 | contig 12377 bp, 12 predicted proteins | sample CV67metaG_FD_191570 | JGI IMG/M metagenome (GOLD analysis project Ga0256824, IMG submission 191570) | Hydrothermal vent microbial communities from East Pacific Rise, Pacific Ocean - CV67 | ecosystem: Environmental > Aquatic > Marine > Hydrothermal vents | place: Pacific Ocean: East Pacific Rise...
ATCTATCCATTTAGATATTGTGGGCAACACTTGTTCCTCTGCTTTAGCTCAATACTATCTTGCGTATCAAGTCTCAAACAAAGTTAAAAGTCTAAAAATATTGGTAACAGGTCATGAACCAGTTATTGTTTTAGAGTAGATAAAATATTATTGTAGCTTTTTTTAAGCTACAATAACACTTAAAACCTATCTATCTTCTACACCAAACTCTTCAATCTAAAATCAAATTTCAAAGCATCTTCATGACAAACATCAACACAACGTCCACAGAGGGTACAGTCTGCCCCTGTGATGTATTGGGTTTTTATCTCTTTTTCATCTATCTGTTTTTTATATTTTGCTTTGGTAATCTCTAGCACCTGTGGTTCAAAACAGACATCATGACAAACCATACAGCTATCACAGTTATCGTTCCACTCTATACGCAAGGCTGATACTTTTCCTATCATTCCATACGTTGTACCGATAGGACAGACATAAGAACACCATGCACGACGAGAGAAAAACACCTCTATGGCAAACACCATTGCCACCCACAGAAGGGAGACTGTCCAACCATATGCCATCATACGGCTTAGGATTCCTACCACCGAAATGGTCTCAAAGACAAGATAGCCACTGACAAATGCCATCACTAAAAAACCTATCCAAAAAACGTATTTAACTCGATGGTCAAACTTTCTGTTTTTGATGATTTTCTTTTTGACCAAGGTGTTATGCAGTTTTTCACCATACTCACTCAAAATCCCATAAGGGCAAACCCATGAACAGTAGCTTCGCCCCCCCACAAGAATGTAAACCAAGATGATGGTACTCACCCCAATAATAATGTTAATAGGGATATGATAGGTCGCCAACCATACCTCTAATGTAGCAAAAGGGTCAATCATATGAAACCCTAAAAAGCGTGAACCATTGAGTGTTCCCTCTAACATCTGAAGGTCAATAAAAAATGATAAGAAGAAAAGCGTATGGATAGAGATAACCAAAATCCATCGTTTCATTCGGTAGCTGAACTTCTTTTTCCCCTCTCTGGTCGTGTCCCAAAAGGTTGACCAGAAAGTGGTGTTTTTTATCGTCTCTCGGTTGTTGTATTTATCCATTGTTTTCTTCCTCCTCCATCATTGGTGCGTTGGGAAATGCACCCTACGAATATTGGACAACCACGGAGGGATTGTCCCTACAGGTAAAGGGCAGACACAGAGGTCGCCCCTACCGTCTATTTGTTTTTTGCTTCTTCTGCTCTGGCAGGGAACTCGCCAATCTCATCGGCTAGTATTCGTAAATCTTCTTCACTTAACTTAATGAGAAGTCCCTTCATAATCATGTTCTCTTTTCGTCCAGCTTTGAAATCAACCAACTGTTGATAGATGGCATCAGCACTTTGACCAAACAGTTTTGGTCCCATAAGCTTTTTACCATTTTGCATCCCTGAACCATTAACACCATGACAAGATGAACATTTACTTTTGAAAGATTGACTCACATCAAACGCTCCTGCATTTCCTGCTTTTTCTCTTAGGGCATTTATTTTATCATTCTCTTTTTCTCGGTCACTTTTTTCATCTACTTTGATTGCTTCTACATTCATTTTATTGCCCATATTTGGAATAACATGCCCTGCTTCACCACCATGATAAGCTCGTCCATTAGATGCGGTAAAAGCCATCAAAGCTATCACCACCAAGGTTAAAATTCCAACCACTATATTTTTCATCTATTTACTCCTCATCTCTTTAATTTTTTGATTAAATGTATAAATTTCATCTGCTAATCCTCGAATTTCAGTATCTTCCATATGGTCTATGAGTCCATCCATTAGAGGATTGCTCTTTTTTCCACTTTTAAAATCGGCAATGGCATTAAAAATATCATCTGAACTCTTACCCAAAAGTGAAGGACCTACCACACCATTGGCATAATCACTGTGACAAGCTGAACACTTTATTATAAACTTTTTACTCAATTTTCCTACCAATAACGAAAGTTTTACCTCTTCATAAGGGCTACGAATGTGCATATTGGCATCAACTTTTGTTCGAGGTTTTATCCGAACCGAAGCATCTTCATTGGCAGGTTGACTGTTGGGATCATAACCATGTTTTAAACCATCAGTGTTGGTCATCCCTTTATAAAAGGTATTCACATCTGAACCATTGTTCTCTTTAATTGCTACTTTTATCTCTTTGGAATTTGCATTGGCAACAATTTCAATTTTTGGTGCTTGGGCTTCTGTTTTAGTGCTTGTAGATGTCTCTTTTGGCTCATCTCCACAGCCTACAAACGTAATAAAAGAGCCTAGTAATAACACTTTAAAAATATTTGGGGCTAAAGCCTCCGATTCCAAGAACCTTTTAACTCTTTTTGACATTACAACTCTCCTTCATACTGCTGTGCATAGGTAACACGTGGTTTAATAATAATAGATGGAGTACTTGTCGGACAAACCTCTTGACAAACCCCACACCCTGTACAACCATCATAAATAACAGGTTTCATAATCCCCACCGATGATCTCTCCATTGCAATGGCAGAAAGAGGATTTGGCATAGGACACATATCGGCACAAAGCGTACAAGCATCCCCCTCACGGTTGTCAAATTTCGCTAACATCTCTTTTTCATACTCTGTTGGGTTGTTAGCATCTTTGACAAATGATTTCATCTTGTCGTTATACCCAGCAGGAATAGGCTCTCTTCTCACAGCCAAACAGGTACGAGGGGAAGCCAAAACAGCAATTCCCATCTGAATATCTTCTGCTTTTTCACAAGAGTGGTCTAATGCACCTGTAGGACAAGCCAAGACACAAGGGACAGCTTCACACGCCCAACATCCACGGATATTGGCATCTATATACGGTGTCCCCATCCCATGACCTTTACCCCAATCGGCAAGTTCTATCGCATGGTAAGGACAGACCTGAAGACACTGTCCACACTTAATACAAAGACCTAAAAAATCCTCTTCTGCTATGGCTCCAGGAGGTCTAAGTCGTATCTCTTCAGCCACAAGGTACGGACTTAATCCTACCCCACCAGCAAGTACCAATCCTAAAATACCAAGTGTTGAATATTTTAAAAACTCTCTTCTTTCTGTTTCTATTTTTGCCATACTTCCTATCCTTCCAATCTTACTTTTGGCTCTTCATCTTCTAACAAAAATACTGGCTCTGAAAATGGAGCTAATTTTGCTAAAAAATTGAGTAACGAAATCACAGGTGAACCATAAAAAAACTTCACATCGGGATTGTAAACCCAAAGTTGGTCTGCGTATTGGTAAACTTTATGTGGAGTATCTCCCACATTATCCCCATCTCGGTCAAACCCTGCGTAGTTATCCCAGTAATTTCCTACTATCTCGTTTTCATTGGTTTTACTTCCTCTACTGTCATTGACAATATCTTCAATGTTCCCTTTTATAATATTATTTTTAATAATATTATTTTCACTTAATGAATGAAAATGTAAGGCTTCTGCATTGTAAAGTACTTTATTATTCTCTATCCAGTTATGGGTATCAGGTTCAAAGGGAGATCTATCGATGTAGATACCCTGAGCACAGTAGATAACAGTGTTATCTTTTAAGGTAAAGTTTGTAACATCTTTCATCCCTATCCCCATACCTGTCGCCCCCAAAGAACTTTGAATCAGATTCCCTGTAGCGATGGTATCTTTGGAATACATAAAAAATATCCCCACCGAATTGTACTTATAGGTGTTATTTTTAACAATATTTTTACCTGCATACATAAAATGCAACGAATAGCGACAATGTTCAGCATAGTTCTCCTCTATTAAGTTTCCATGTGAATACCATACCACCATGTCACGCGATTTGATGAGTCTATTTTTTTTGATAATATTATCGTGACTGTACCAAAGACGCAAACCATCACCACGAAGTCCCAAATCAAAATGTTTGGAACTAATGAGATTATTTTGAATAATTGAATTACTCACCATCTGCATATCAATCCCAAAGAGACAATCATCAATGACACAATCACTTATCTCACATTGTTTAGCATTGCTAACCAAAATCCCTGCATCAAGGGTATGGGTCATCTCACCAGAGTTAATGATTTTGAGGTTTTTGAGTGTTACAAAAGAGCTTTCCACTTTTATAACCGTCCCATTTCCTTCTCCATCTATTATCACTCCATCCTCTTTACCAATAATGGTTAGAGGTTTTTTAATCACCACAGAACCCTTATATCTACCTGCTGGAAGCTTTAAGATAGAGCCTGATGGAGCTTTGTCTATGGCTTCTTGTAAAGGGTTTGCAATAAGCAAATTTAACAATGATAAGAGAATAATTAATATTTTAATCAAATTTATACCTCGTAGGGTGCGTTTCCCAACGCACCAATAATTCCAATTTCTAATAGACGGTGCGTTAGGAAACGCACCCTACAGTTTATTTACGCGTTTGTCTCGTTCATCGCTTTCTTTCTAGCAAAAAATGCCAAAAGACTCAACAATGAAATTGCCACAATCAGATAAAACCCAATGGTTGGGTAAGAGTGTGTTACAAACTGTGCAATCTTCCCATCACCAAACACCGTTGGCATAAATGGTTTGATTTTAAACGCACCCCAATCATGGAGATTATGCCCAAACCAATACAACCAGTAGGAGTAATCGGCAATAAACAAAAGAGGGAGCGAAACAGGAATCAGCATCGCATAGGTGAAGATAGCGTTGTTATAGAAGATAAAGTAAATCATCGCCAAGCTCAAAAGTAACAGGGCATAGATTCCAATCTCACGCTCAATCGTACCACCCACCCACATTGGATCCATCCCAACATAGTGGTTAATGGTGTTCATCTCATGTACTTCACCACTGTATCCATCAAAGTGAAAATAAACAGGAATCCCCTCTGGAAATGCCTCTTTTGGATAGTTAGGAGCTTCCAATGAAACAGCCCAAATAGGCAGAGAAGCCACCCCTATTTCAGAGGAACTTTTTATCATCCCATCTAGGTTGTTATGAGACTCTTTTGGGGTTGCAATACTCTTGTATCGACCTTGATTATAAAAATTCCAAACCGATTTACTAAACTCTGAAATCTCCTCGGTTTTACCATCATTTATCTTGTTTAACGTACCATGAAAAGCTATCATAGGGAACGTAAAAGCGACAGTCATAATAAGCAGTGCTAAGGTAGCAAAAATCTTTGACTTCATAAAACTTGGGTGCATCATCTCTCCTCTAAGTGGTATCATAAAACTTATAATTTTTATAAGAAAAACTTATAAGTTTTATTAATATAGGTTATTATATTACAAATAAAAGGGGGAGGATATGATTTACATCAAGATTTTAAGAGTTAAAACGACAAACCATTGGCAACTCCAAAATCATCATTTTCATAAATATAGGTTGCAATTTGTGTCAAAGTCTCTAAGTCGATAGAGAGATAGGGCATAAGTTTATATTTTTTAACAGCATCTGGAAGTTGGGCTGTCTTGGCATTGGGTTGAAAAACCCACTTTGCCATATTGCTGACAAAATCCTCTTTTTTAGGATATTGCATCATATAGTAACCTTTTACCTCAGAGAGACGTGGAGCAGAAGGTTTACGCACCTCTCCATGACACGCGATACAGTTTCCATAAAATAGAAGCTGATTCTCATCAGCCCACAAAGAGGTATATAGTGTTAATAAAACAAACAGAATTTTTTTCATTTTTAAGCTAACCTTATAATTATAATAAGTTTATATTATCATAAAACTGTTTTATTTACCTTTTTGCTGTCAAAAGAAAAACAGAAAAACTGTTATGGGGCTTGTTAATGGTATTGGCTGTTTCTATGGTGACCTCTTTAAAACCAACCTTTTTAGTGAGAGTGACAAGTTCATCTCGGTCAAATCCAAAGTGAAAAACACCTGTATTGTCACTGTGAAAAGTACCATCTTCACAATCCAAGTCAGCAATGGCAATAAACCCACCATCAGGTAACATGGCGTACATTTTACGCAACATATCTTCAGTATCTTCAAGGTGGTGAATGGTCATAGAGGAGACAATTCCATCAAAAAGGAGACCAGCAGGAATCTCTTGACTCAAATCCAACTCCATCACCTCCGTAACACAAGGGAAATCAGTAGCTTTTTCATGAAAAACCTCCAACATAGAGGGTGAGTTATCCATAGCTGTAACTTTCGCCACCCTATCTGCCAAACAGTAAGTAAGCAATCCTGTCCCTGCCCCAAAATCCATAATGTGCATGGTATCATTCAACTCTATATTTTTAACTATCGCATCAGCAATAGCCTTAGTCCCTTTCACCCGTTTACTATTCTCATCCCAACCCTTTGATTTGTCAGCAAATATATCTTTGTTCATTTTTTTCCTTTTGTGTTGTGTGGTTGGAAATTAACATGTTTTTGGTTATAAGTAAATTTATTTTTAAAACTACAAATAAACAAAGTATAATACTTTATGAAAAAATTAATGCAAGTTCTAATAATTCTTCTTTTGACAGCATGTAACAGTTCATCTACTACAAGTACAAAAGAGACAAAACTTCTCCCACCAACAGCTGACAAGATTTATTTTGGTGCATTTCCTGACTTTGGAGGTCCAGAGGACAATGTCACTGCTAAACGTATAGATGATTTTGAAAAGCTTATTGATAAAAAGCCACTTTGGGCATATTTTTCTCAAAATTGGTACAATGGTATCACCTATCCTAAAGAAGCAATTGAGACTATTCACAAAAAAAAGATTATCCCTTTTGTTCGTCTCATGCCACGAAGCAGTGAAGAGCAGTTTGTCAAAGAGACAAAATTTACAATGCAACATATTATTGATGGGATGTTTGACAAGGAGCTTCACCAATGGGCAAAAGATGCCAAGTCCCACAATATCCCATTGCTAATAGATTTTGCTGTTGAAGCCAATGGAGATTGGTTTAGTTGGAGTGGTATCTTTAATGGTAAAGATACCAAAGATAAATATGGTAATCCAAATTATTATGATGGAGCAGAGCGATACCGTGATGCCTATCGGCATATCATAGATATTTTTAGAGCAGAGAAAACCACAGATGTTACATGGTTTTTTCATGCAGATATCTATGCCAATCCTGACAAAGAGTGGAACAAAGCAAAACTCTACTACCCTGGAGATACCTATATTGACTGGATAGGAGTTAGCCTCTATGGACCTCAAAATACAGGGGAAGATTATTGGGAAAAGATGAGTGAAATTTTGGCAGAACGACACCAAAGCATTACGGAAATTTCAACTACCAAACCCATTGCCTTGCTAGAGTTTGGTGTTACAGACAACCATCCATTAGGGAGTAAATCAGCATGGTTACAAGATGCTTTTGAAACCATTTTAAGTGGTGAGTACATTAATTTTAAAGCCATCTCATATTGGCATGAAACATGGGAAGAAGAGGATGGTTCAGTTGCGTCTATTCGTATTGATTCTTCACAAGAGAGCTTAGAGATGTTTAAGAGTTATGCTGGGAATTCTAGGTTTGAAACTAAACCTGAGATGTTCTAAGTCCATAGTCAGCCTTTAATATGTAAATTGATATTTACCTATAACAGTTTGACTACTTCTCTACGCTTCCCTTAACACGCTCAATAGCTCTATGTAATTTACGTTCCAACACATCTTTAGGAGGCAATTTTAACCAATATTCTGAGACATGAATATTGTCTGTCTCCAAATCCATCAGCTCCACCACTTCACTGTCTTTAGAAGCACACAAAATAATGGCGATGGGTTCTTGCTCACCTTCTTGCTTCTCATATTTTGACAACCATTTTAAATAGAGTTCCACTTGTCCTTTATATTGAGGTACAAACTCACCTAATTTTAACTCTATAAGCACCAACCTTTTTAGCTTTCTATGGTAAAAAAGTAAATCCATCACATAATCATTGTTTCCTATCTGAATTCTCTGTTGACGACTCAAAAATGCAAAATCACTTCCAAACTCTAAAATAAACTTTTCAAGCTCTTTCAAAATAGCACTCTCTAAATCTTTTTCACTAAACGAGTCTTGTAGCTCTAAAAAATCAAGTAAACAAGGGTCTTTCAGAAAGAGTTCTGTACTCATTTTATTGTTTTGGGTTAATAGTTGTAAATCTTTTCGTATGGTCTCTTCAGGTTTTTTAGAGATAGCTGTTCGCTCAAATAACATCGAATTTACACGCTCTCGTAGGGTTCTTACATTCCATCTTTCGGTAGAACACATAGCGATATAGAACTCTCTTTTTAGTTCGTCTTTGATTTTGATAAACTCTACAAAATGTGACCAACTCAATTTGTGCGACAGTGTCGCACAAATCTCTTTATTGCTAAAAGCAGTATAAAATCTCATCATTCTTTCAAGGTTAGAACGACTATACCCTCTCCCATACTCCAACGTCAATTTTTCAGACATCTGTTTGACTATCTCTTGACCATAAACAGCTCTTTCATCTTTTAAAATCTCTGTTTTGAGATGTTCTCCTATCTCCCAATATGAAATAACCATGGTTTTGTTCACTTGGACTACAGCTTCTTGTTTAGAGGTGTCGATGATGGTTTTTATGTTGTTGTAGAGGGTTGATATGTTTTTTTCTTTTTTTAGGTTTGGCATTTTTTCTTCTTTTTTATTTTAAACTATATAAAATATCATTTAACTCTTCTAAAAGCTTAATACTACTCAAACACTCTTTACGATAAATTTCTATCTCTTCATCACTATGAGAAGAAGGATTAAAAAGAATATTTCTATAAAATTCTACTTTAGTTAAAGTCATTTTCATATCAGTTAAATCACATTTTTTATCATCTATTAATACTTTCACTATTTCTAATAGCTCTTTTACTTTAGTAATTTTTTGTTCTTCATTCATTGAACTGTTTAATATTCCTAGTAAATTTGGAATATAGCTATTTATTTGATTTAAAAGGTCATGAGGTTCTGACGAAAAAATAATATCATTTGACTTCAAAGCATCAATCATATTTTGTAGTTTTTCTGTTTTTCCTATCTCTAAAATCTGTTTAAACTCATGAACAATTCGCTCGAACTCTTTTCGTAAATAATTTCCACTACTATGGTACTCTCCATTTATTATCTCTTCATTTGCAAGAACAAGGTAATCGACTTGTTTCTCTTTCATAATAGCAATTTGTTGACTATCTTCTTGAAATAAAAAAAGATTTTTAATATCCCAATCAACATTTTCATTTCTTATTTTCAAAAGCTTAACAATCATATTATAAAACTGCAAATTATGCGTCAAAACAATCTTCTGATAATCTCCAAAATTATCCAAAAGATACCACATAATCAGCTTTCTATTTGACATATCTAAGCTTGTTAAAAAGTCATCAAGTACCAAAAGTTTTAAACTGCTATTGGTTTCATATTTTTTAGCTAAGGCAAAATATATGGCTATTGAGATTAGTTTTAGTTTGGCTTCGTTAAAGTGGTTTTTGAAGTCTCCTTTGTCATCTATATTTTTCACTTTTATGGCTATTTTAGGTCTGATGAATGTTTTAGTATCAAATCTAATATCAGAATCTGTTACCTCAAAATCAATCTCAAAATTTTCATCTAAACTATGTAAAATAGTATTGACCTCATCCAAAGGAACTTGTTCGTGAAATGTCTCTTTAAACAGTCTATCAGCCTCTTGTCTATCTCGTACCAAATCTTCATGTTCATTAATAGTACTTCTAGTTACTCCTGTACGAATCGTTCTATAGATACGGTCTAACTCTTCTAATTGAGGAAAATGCTTTATCAATTCACTATTAATAACTTGATAAAAATTATTTTGAGTAATTTTATGAAAAACTTTTTCATCTGCAAAATAGATGGTCTGACTCTCTAATATCTCTCTATTATTTAGACTATTGTTTTCTCTATTTAAATGATTATCGTTAAGCTCAATATTGACTTCTAAGTTTTCGTTAGAAAAATTTCTATGTATAAATTTTTCTTTTATATTTATTTGATTGGTTACTATTTTATTGTCTTTGAAATGGTAAAAGTTGCTATAGAGTGCTTTATAGATTGAGCTTTTTCCTGTGCCATTTTCTCCATAAATTAAAGAATTGTTTTGAGCTATATCAAAAGATAAATCATGGTGGAATTTGTAATTTTTTAGAGTTATTTTTTTAATTTTCATTATTACCCTTTATATGGTAAAAAGTCATATGCTTTTTTATTGATTAAATTAGCTAATTCTAGTCTATATTCACGCTCTTCAATTCGTGTTTTATCTATTAATCCATAATCCATTAAATCACTTAATGTAATTCTTTTATCTAAATAATATGGATATACCCCTTTTATTTTTTCATCTAAATATAACCCTAAAAGTATATAAAAGCTATCAATACCTGAAAACACATACAAAAAATTATCACTTAGTTCTTTCTCATATAAAGGAACATTGTCTTGAATAATTTTTTTACATATCCCTATTGATTTTTCGCTATTTAAGTAATCCATTTTATAAATATTTATTAGTAATGTATTCTCAGGAATAAAAGAACTTAATGAGGCTTGTCTTACTAATTGAAACCACTTAGTTAATTCTCCATATTTATCAGAATTTTGAAGTACTTCTTGGAAATAAATAATTGGATTAACTATTTTAAATAAATCATCAAGTATTTCATCATATTTTTTATTAAAGAAAGGAGAATTCTTATTTTCTAAAAAGAATTCTATTAAATTAATACCATGGATAATATCTGTTTCTTGAATAACAGAAGCATACATTTCAAAAAGCTCATTTATTGAATAACTTGTAGAACTACATTTTTTATATAATATTTTCCATTTTTTTATAAAATCTTCATGCTTTAATTCATTCAATGCCATAGAATAAAGTCGTGCTTTAAGTATATCAGCAGTAGAGAGATTTAACCCTCTATTATTAATAGTTTCAAAAACTTGTAAAGCATTTTTTCTAGATTTTTCAGCACTAGTATCTTCTGTTTCAATAGGTAAGATATAAATTTTATCTAATAAAAAATCAGAAAATTTTAATATATCATTATTTTTACTAAATTCTTGTAACTCATGATAAAAATAACAAATATTTTGTTTAAAGAAATTATCCTTTTTATTCACAGAATTACATATACTATCAGAAAAATCAAAAGCTAAAACTTCTTTAAAGTAATTAAAATCTTTTTCCATAAAAACATTTGTTTCAAGCCGTTGCACTTCATCTTCTGTTCTTCTACTTTTTATCCATATAGCATTATAAAGAGCCTTGTTATCTTTATCAAAACTCAATAATACCTTTAAAAGCAGAGTCAATGAAGTTAATCTTTGTTGACCGTCTATAACTTCTAATTTATTTTTTTCCTCTCTACTTTTAGCAAGAACAATATTTCCCAAAAAATATCCCTCTTGCTCACTATCATAAAACGCTTTTTTTATATCTTCAAAAAGTGCTTTACATTGAACGTTTGTCCAAGAGTAGGCACGTTGATAAGGGGGGATAATATATTGATTTTCGCCACTAAAAATATCATATATAGACTTCTGCTCTGCATTTAGTGTTAGTGCCATCTCATCTACCTTTTTTAACTAATTAATGTATTTTAACATTATTCTTTGATAGTTTCTAAAAAGAATAAAAAACAACGAAGCTACCATTGAAAATATAGAAGTTTAGAATGAATCTATTGCAATAAGTGACAAAATCAAAAAACTCGTTAAACTACCATAGCAAATAAATTACGATAAAAAAAGCATGATAATCACTAAAAAGCCTATAAAATAGATACTTTTACAAGCTTATAATACGATTCTCTCTGTAAATTACAATCAAAACTCGTCAAACTACCATAGCTTTCTATTCTAAATTTAGAACTCGTCATATTGCCATAATCTCTAATTTATGACGAGAATAAGCCTCTTAAAGTGTTAAAAGCCTATAAAATAGAGGTTTCACTAACCTAATAAATGATTTTTTCTTTTATCTAAAATAGAAACTCGTCAAACTACCATAGCTTGTACATTATTAAAGAAATACGACTTTGAAGAGTTGAATGTGGCTGAAATGGTGCTTTTATCGGGTTGAAAGAGGATTTTATCGTTAAGTTACCATAGTTTATCGTCAAACTACCATAAAGAATCTATATTTTTTCGTCATATTACCATACTTTTCGTTGAACTACCATATTTAACGAAAATATGATATAATATTAAAAAATAAAAAAGAATATATAATGACTGCTAATATAATTAGAACAATTAATAAACATAATACACTTACAGATGGCTATATTCCAAAGACTGGAAAAGCTATTTTACCTGATAAACTACTCAACTCTTTATATTGGAAATTTGAAAAGAAAGGAAATGATTTTATACTTTCGATGACAGAGATTC
>Ga0256824_10000786_pt1 | contig 12367 bp, 17 predicted proteins | sample CV67metaG_FD_191570 | JGI IMG/M metagenome (GOLD analysis project Ga0256824, IMG submission 191570) | Hydrothermal vent microbial communities from East Pacific Rise, Pacific Ocean - CV67 | ecosystem: Environmental > Aquatic > Marine > Hydrothermal vents | place: Pacific Ocean: East Pacific Rise...
AAGATGGCTAACCCTTATGATCACCACATCCTAAATAGAAAACAAGCCGAAGAAAGATACCCTGAGTACTTTCTCTAGGGCTTTAGTCTAACGAACCAGCTTATGTAGCTCTGCTACTTTCTGGTAATCACTCTCCTCCAGGTCACCACTGAGCTCTATTCTTTTGGGCTCAATGATCACTTTCCTTACATCAGTAAAATCAACATTATCTCCAGCAGCATCTGTAATAGCACACCCCTGAAATAAATCAACGACTAATACTACCACCACTAGCCAGAGAACAACCAAGATGATTCTCATTCTTAGAGCTCTGCTGAACACGTTATGTGTCTTAGCCATGCTGATTTGTCTGGATCTAGATTCTTAGCTCTGTAGTGAAAACATGAAGCATCACTGTAGCTTGTATCATAATCCCCGCCTCCGTTTAGAGATACTGTTTCTATTGGTGTATGGTGCATAGTAACGGTTCTAGCTAAAGACACCTGCTTCTTACTACCATCTGGAGTATACATGAACAGATAGACGTGTTTATCATAAACCTGGTAGTATCTCTGGCATAATGCTAGTTCTTCAGCATAAGCTCTTGGAACATAAGCTGTAGGTAAAGTCCCCAATTCAAGCTTTACTTCTCTTGAACCTCTAGGGATAGTAGGCGTAATCCAGTTACCACTTGAAGGTGATGTAGTAATGCCGATTGTTCTATCTTTGGTGCTAAGAACATAAGTCGCATTAGGCACATAAGAACCTTCTTCTACTACTTGGTGCATACCACTTGCATCTGCTTTCCATCTATCATGTGCGTATCCACCTACTACCCAGTTCCCAGTGAAGTTTCTTTGGTTGATTGTCATGTTACCATTGATAAGAACATTATGACCTGGTGTTTGAGGCATTGTTGCTATCTTTGAAGCTGACCATGTATTGGTTTTGGTTACTTTCGTATCATCGATAGTCCCTTGTGGTAATGTTGCTTGAATAGCATTGATGTCTGTCTTTATTTGGTTCATCTCTGTTTTGAGTGTATTAGCTTCAGTAGCGAATTGGTTTATCTCAGGTTCGAATGTTGTTCCCTGGTGATAAACGAATGCATCAGCCTTGTTACTGAACTCTTGACTTGTATCTGTTTGAGCATCTGGAGCTGTTGGGAATGGTGTTATTACTTGGTTTATCATTATTTGGTCCTTTTTGTGACTTTGACTTGTATGTTAGCAGGTGACTGCGCTATTGAATAGTTAGCTCTGTAGGATACACCCGTGTTCTCATCTTGATACCATAATTCTATCTTATGACCCCTAGATAATGAACCGGTGTAGCTTGTAGAAATAGTGTATGTTATTCTTTGGTTCGTGTTCGCTACTGGTGTTTGATTTACCTTCTTTAGGCTGTTATTCACCATTAGATAAAGAGTAGGTAATGAGTAACTCTTATCTTTCATAGCTGGATCGTATTGAACCAGTAACCCTACAGAAGCTGAGATTGATATCTTACCTGAAACACTTGAGTTCATTGATAAAGAAGCATACTTTAGCTTTTGATGTGGGTTGTTGTATGTTACCTCTTGACTTACTGATTGAGTGTATGTAGGTAATGGAGCTGATGCTTCTTTCACGTGGATGGTGTAACTAGCATCACCTTTCTTACCAGCTGAATCTGTTACCACTAGGGTCAAGTCATACAACCCAGCTCTAGATGGTGTAAATGAATAAGACTTACTACTAGAATCATGAACTTTCTTACCGTTCATTGATAAAGTGTATTTCTTTATGGTTGCTGGACTTACCGCATAAGAACTAGCGAATGAGATAGATACCTTAGATTTAGCTGTTGGGTTTGAGGTCTTTAGCTCTATCTTTGCTGTTGGTGTTTTCTCTGCTTCTACTATTATGGTATTCTGAGTGTTGTTGTAGATGTCATTTTCTATTATGATGTCTTGAGTTGTCTCTTGCGGATAAGCTAACCCTAATACGGTATCTCTATCGAATACATAAGTTCCTTTATGGTTTTTAGCATCTCTATCATCATCTGTTCTTTTGTAGATAATGAATACATCATTTGAGTTCACCTCTACGAATGGAGATGCGTTGGTTGAAACCCTACACTTCTCTGTTATTTTGAAGGCATAGGTTTCATCTAAGATCCATTCTACCTCTTCACCTTTTTCTACTGATTGTGACCCTGAGAAGAATAATTCATTTATTCCTCTTGGGTTTGCTGTGAGTCTTGTGCTCATTAGATACTTTCCTTTATTGTCATGTCTGCTGATGTAAGAACACCATTATCTATTCTCATAGTAAATCTATCAATGTAACCTAGTGTAATAAGGTTTTCATAGTTACTATCTTTTTCTGGTTCTGCGATTATCATTATCACTTCACCTAGTGATGTCTTTATCTGTCTCTTTATGATTTGGGTTTGTTTAGCTGGTATGTTGATCTTACATTGAGTTATCTCTTGAACATCTCTATGTTTGATTTCTGTTACCCCTTCTTTATCTTGAACCTTTTCACTGTAATCGATAAGGTCAATCTCTGTTCCGAATTGGGTTTCACCTAGCTGTTTAGCCTGGTCACCAATCAATGAACCTAATCCAGCTTTACCTTTACCATTCTTTTCAATGGTTATTTCAATAACGGCTGTTCTTGGGTCCACTGGACTATGAACAACGTCCATTGATTGACCTATTGACAGGTTACCTTGATCTGGTATTGGACAATAGTAATAAGAATACCAGTTATTTGAACAAGTTCTCTCATGCCCAATAGGTATGTTTGTGCTGTTCAGTTGGTTGTTGTTACCATCTTTTTCTATGATAGTAAGCATTCTACCAGTTACGGCTCCGAATGCTAAGGTGTTGATGTCTGTTGCTTCTATCTTCAGCTCGATGTAATCTAAACCATCAGGCATCTCTGTTTGAGTATGACTTCTTAGGTCAATACATGCATGAACATTATCAACACCGAATGATAACCATTTACCTGTATTTAGGTTAGGTTTTACATTCTGGTTGCTGTTCACTATGTTTCTGTAGATGTGGTTTTTGAATACCACCATTTGGTTTCTCTTGTATGTAATCTTACTAGACCACTGATTAGCTAGTGAAGGTAGGTTACTCCAGAGAATGTTATGTATCTTTTGATTTAGGAGTATCATCTTTGAACCTTGTTGTTGAGCATTCTTAGCTCTTTATTTGTTTGTTGTTGTTCCTTTAGGAACTTAGCCATTCCGGTTTCACCGTAATCACCTGTTGCTTGACCATAAGAGATCATACCTGAGTGTAAAGCATAAGCTGTTGCTCCATCTAATACTGGTGAGTCACTTCTACCCGTGTGGGTTTTGATGTCTACACCTACACCTGATTGAAGGTTTTGGGTCTTCATTAGCTCAAGTGTAGCTTCTGATGCTTGGGTTGTTGCTTCGGTGTAACGTTCCATTGAATCGATGTGTTGATCTATTTTACCTTTATTGGATTCAATGGCGTAACCACTTTCATCTAGACCTAGTTCAAGTAATTCAAGCTTGTAGATCTCTTGATCGGTGATTTCTATCACCTTGGATATTGATTCTTTGAGGACATCTTTCTTGATGCTGAGGTCGTATGTTTGTTCACCTGCTTCTTTTTGAGCTTGTGTATCCATTTGTGATTTTCTTACTGCTCTCTCGAATGCACCAGATGATTTCTCTAATGTAACGACGAAGTCTTCTCTTGCTTTGATGTTATCTTTCGTTTTTTGATACATAGCATCTAAAGCTCGTTTCTGGGTATCAGTAAGGAATACACCATTTTCAATACGGTAAATGGCACCAGCTACTCTAGCTCCTAGTGATTCGAAACCATTAGCAATACCGGTTACCACTTTGATTATCCCAATAGAAGCTGATGCTAAGGCAATAGCCATTTCATTGAAACCATTCTTTAGAGTAACGATGTCTTCATCTGAGATCTTTGACATCAGGTCACTGAATTCATTTAGACCTGTTTTACTTCCAGCGAAGATGTCTTTAGATAGCTGTCCAGCTAACTGAGCCCATGTGTTGCTTAGGTTACTTGTAGCTGTTGCTATGGTATCTAGCTGTTTGAAGTCTTTGAGTTTATCATTTACCAACTGAACAACGTCACTTGATTCTTTTAGAGCTTCATTTGTCAACCCAAGTGAACCCAAGAAACGACCTAGATCACTGTTAGCCATTACCGTTCCGGTAGCCAATGAATCAACACCTGCTACCAATGAGTTCACTGGTATGTTAGCGGCACCTGCTGCTACAGATAGCTTCTGTGTCAAGCCGATTATCTCTTCACTACTGGCACCTACGTTTTTCATAGATACATACATTGCTTGATAGATACGGTTGGTTTCACCTAGGGTATGTGGTGTTTTGGAGTTGATCTTCTGTAGCTCGATCATTGCACCTTTGGCTTCGTTTGTAGCTCCGGTTAGCCTTGTCGTGTAATCTTCTGAGGTTTGTTGGGTCATTGCTAATGCAGTAAGCCCAGCTGTTTGGTCCTCAATCATCTTATTGAATTCGAAACCGTCACTTAGGGTTTTGTGGATAGCAACACCAATAGCAGCTACACCAGCTACCACAGCAGCTAGTCCCGCTTTACTTATCTGTTGTGAAGTGGCCCCAAGGAGACCTATTTGATTATCTAGTTCCTTTATTTTCTGTTGTCCATTTACGGCTACGTCAATGTTGAGTTTAGCCATTACTTTCCTTTCAGGGTATGTAGTAAAGAATACATCAATGGCACGTATTCTTTTGGTTCTAGATGATTCCATGTAAGAGTATCAATCAATCCTGGGTAAACGAATTCACCTTGAACCATTGGAACTAAGAAGAATACATCAAGTATTTTCTGTTCTTCTTTGGTAGCGAATACATACTTACTATCAGGGTTCATTTTCAATGCTGGAATGTCTCTCACATTTACTGTGGTGTTATCTCTTATTTGAATCATCAGTTGGGTTAGACGTCTTTTTTTTTGGCGTCTTTTTCAGCTATGTCTAGTAAGATAGTCTTGAAGATAAGTTCATAACCGTAGTCTTGACCTAACTGGAGTAGCTCTTCATTTGGAGATACTCTATCTTCTATTGACTTCATGAAGATAAACTCTGGACTTTGGTCTTTTGTATCTATCTTGAACTGTTCGTCTTCTTCTGTTGTGAAGTCTCTTATTGAAGCAACAATGACTCGGTCATCGTCTACCTCAATGGTGAATTCCCGTTTTGTTATGAACTTCATTAGAACTTACCGTTAGCAATAACCAATGCTGGTGTTGTTCCATCTTGAAGTCTGTATGTAACCGTTCTGTTGATTCTAGAGTCACTTGCTGAATCTTGAATGTCTGTTGCTTGAGCGAAGCTTGATGTTATCACTGTTGATACGCCGTCTATTGGGTCACCGTTGGTGTCACCATTTAGAACAATCTTTATCTCTTTGATAAGTTCAGCTTTTAGAGCTTTAGGTTGAGCATCGAATGTAGCATTATCTTCTGGGTATGTTACCTTCATCTCTAGCTTGTAGTTACCTATGTAGTCTTTCTTTAGACCTTGTGCTCCACCCATTGTGTAGATGTTCTTTACATCAGGGTTTACTGAAATAACGATGTTCTCTGTTGGTATTACTGAACCATCGTATGTTAGGATAGTAGCACATGATACCACAAGTGGGTTATTTGGGTTCAATGTGATTACCGGGTTTGCTTCTTTTACTGGCACTATTGAATCTGCATAACCAGATACCTTAGCATTGATTGTAGCAGGTTGACCTACTTGAAGTTGAATGTTTACGTCTGAGATCAATGAATCTGTGCTTGTGTATTTCCATCCATCTACATAGACCATTGCTGAACCTTGTGATAGTAAAGAATCATTAGAGATTTGGTGTTGATCACCTACTTGTTTAGCTTTGAATCCACCTACAAGCAAAAGGTCCATGTATTCAGGTTTTTCACCTATTGGAACTGATCTCATTGTGTGTTTTACATTGAATTCTAGATTAGCTTTACAGGTGTCTGTGATTGTTGCATCTGTATTCATCTTACCATTCATTCTATTCGTTTGAATTTTTGAGGTTTGAATCTTTACCTCTGCTGCTTCTGATGTTTCAATGAAGTCTGCTGTTGATACTGCTTGTCCTTGTTTGATAAAGACAGCTGTGAGTTCTGAGTTTGTTAGCATTTGGGTCCTTTACGACTCTAAGTCGAATGTTATTGTTTGAACGTATTTGTCATCTATTGCTTCTGTTGGTTGAGGTTCACCTACACCGTAAGTGCAACCCTTATGAACTATACAATCTAATGACGATAACTGATCTGTTATTTTGATTACAGAAAGAGGAGTTTCACCTATTACTGTAAACTGCATCTGGTTGTGGTTGATTACTCTTTGAGTAAGAAGTTCTCTATCTACGGTTAGGAACCTACATAATGTGGTGTTCCTTGTTGTGGTGAAGACCTCATCGAATACCACGAATGGGAACATCGATTGGACTAATTCTTCTTGGTCTATCTTGATTTGGGCGTTCTTTGGTTTCATACCTGTCATACTTGTATTCCTTTGGTTCTTTTGAGTATGTTTCTCTTGGTTCTATTGAGCTCAGGTTGTAACCCACCAGCCCATTTCTTACTACTTCCATAAGCTAAGAACCCAGAATAAAGAGCTGTGTTTCTTATTCGCCAACCCCATTGATGTTTCTTTGGAGCAACGAAGCTTTTCTTGAAGTGTCTTGTAACGTGAACCACTTCACCTATGTCTACAAGCTCACCATAAAGGGTATGAACCTCTTCTTTGATTACCTGGTTTATTTGATCATTTAGCTCAGTAATAGCAAGGTCAAGTTCGTGTGTATCTACCTTGATCATTAGAGGTCCTTGATAATGTATGAGTTCAAGATTTTGACATCTTGTGTTTGAACTATTTTACTGATACCTAGGACCTTGAACTTGTTACCATCCTGAATGACATAATCACCTATCTCTAGCTGTTCTACTATGGTAATAGTCTGATACCATCCTTGAATCTCTGGATAGCCAGCTAGTTCAGCTGATACTGTCTTTATGATCCCTTTGGTTTCTAGGACTGTTTTGGTTTCAGGAGCCAACCCAAGGTTAGGCACATAAGAACCTCTAGTGATCTTTTCTAATGTAAGACTAGACCCATAAAGATCCAGTAACCTTACTGCTGTGGTTTTCAAGTGGTAAGCGTTCATGTTAGCCTTTCAATGATGATTGACTAAAACTTGAGCTTGAACTTGAACCACAACCATGTTTATCTAGCATTCTGAAAGCTTTACTTTGGTAAGTAACTGATCCTTCATCTGCGTATTTGATTGTGATAACGTCTATCTTCTCTTCTTGGACTGTTCTTTCATTTGGAGCGAAGACATCTACATTTAGATCTTCTAGTGTAAGAAACACCTGAGCTAAGATGAATTCACTACTTGCAACCCCATGACCGTAGTCAATGGGAATACTCAAGTTAGGGCATGAGATTATCTTCTGGTAAGATTGAAGTAGCTTAGCTACTTGAGTCTCTTGTGTTAGAAGGTCCCACTCTGGTTTCTTATCTGGGTAGTAAAGACTGATTACCTGTTCAGTAATAGCTAAATCACAGAATGTATTACTATTCTGGTTTGGGTAAATAATCATCATTTGAGATCATTTGTTACTGAATACGTTTGGTTATCTGCTTCTACTTTAGCTTTAGATTGTAGCTTTATTGTGGGTATTGAATCATCGTATTTCCATGTTACTACTTCACCTTTGGTGAATTCACTTGGGAAAACGATAGCCATGTAGTTACCTGAGAATGTCACAACCAACGGAATAACCGGTGCTGCTCCATCTATGATAATCCAGATTGATTGTCTTATGTCACCTATTGCTTCCATCTCTTGATCGAATGTAACGATGATACGTTCATCATTATTAGATAAGATTTCAGAGCTCAATACACCAGGGACTTCATAGTTATGATTGCCTATTCCATGAAAAAAAGGTAAACTGAAGAACTTATTGTTGAAAAATGGTTTGTTGAAAAATGGTTTGTTGAAGTATTCTTGTTCGAACATTTGTTTCCTTTCTTACCCCCGAGGGGGTTCTTGCTGTTCTTGCTTACGCTGAAGTCTTAGCTTTGAAGATTACTGCTGGTAATTCTTTGTTGTCCTGGACTGTTTTCTTCCATGAAGTTTTGTTAGCTAATACTGCTTTTGTTGGGTATGCACCCTTTGCTGTATCATAACTGAAACCTTTTACTGCCACGTTGAAAGCCCATTCTCTTTTGAACTTTAGCAATGCTGGTGATGCTTCAAGGTCTATTTGAGTAAATGCGTCTACTGATTCAGATGCTTCTACCATAAGTCCACCTTCTGTAAGGAACATTGCTTTGAAACCTGCTCCGTCTTTTAGTGCATCTAGGTCTGTGATTACTACTGGAATACCTAATGTTGACCACTGACCACTTTGAATTGTTACACCAGCTACGTTAGATAGTTTCTCATCAATGTTTAGATCAACAAGTCCTCTAGCTGTATTTGAGTGAACTAAGATACAAGCCACTTTACTGAATTGGTCACCATACACAAATTGAGCTGCGTTGATGTCTTTGAATGTAAGAGGCTTTGTTCCATCACCTAATACGAATGTAGGTTCGTTTTCAATAGCACCTGCTAATGCTGATAAACCAGTTTCAATAGCATCTTTTGTGATCAAGTCAGCTGTAAGTGCTCCGGTGATTTGTGAGAAAGAAGCTGCTGGATCATTTAGCATTACTCTAAATGCATCTACTGTTTTCTTGATGTTTACTGTTCTCTTTACCTTTACAGATACGTTCTCGAATGATTCGAATGTGTCCCATGAAGTTACACCGTCTTTAGTTGGGTCTAGTTCTTTGATAACGTCTTGAGCTAATGCTTTGTACATTGATACCTTAGAGTAGTGACCCATAAGTGCTTTAGTCGTTAGAACAAGTCCACCTTTACTTGATGTGTTCCAGACGTCGATGTTTGTTTGTAGTCTTTCTACTAAGCTTGAGTTGAATTCTTCATCGTAAATAACGAATGAACTTTGAGTTGATGTGTTTGCCATGTTGTGCCTTTTTGCCTTTTGGGCTAATAAGATAGACCTGCGTCTATGATTGAATTGATAGAAGGTTTAGCTTCTACTGTAGCTTGTGTTCCTGCACCTGTTGTTGGAGTAAAGAGATAAGACATCTCTGATTCCTTGAGGTATTGGACTTCGTCTTTTACTGACCATAGTTGGTCTTCATTGAAACGTGTTGTGCCATCTTCGTTTTGGAACGTTATCTCATCACCGAATGTAGCATTCTTCATTATGTGATCTATTACTTGATCTTTAGCTGTTTGGTTTTGTGTTTCTACATCGCCTAATAAGCCCGTTATGATTTGCTTGTTCTTAGATGTCAGATACTCCGTGTTTAGAGTTTCGTATTTCTCTGATTGTTCCTTTAGCTGATCCTTGTATGACTGAACTTCCAGTTGGAGTTTCTCATCGGCTTGCTCTGATGTTAGCCTGTCATTCTTGCTTTGGTGTTCTTGTCTTTGTTGGACTAAGTCCTTATTGATCGCCTCTAGTTGGTTGATACGTTCTATTAGCTCTGGGTAAGCTTTTTCTTCTGGTTCTGTTGTTGTGCTCATTGATTTCCTTTTCAATAACCTTACTTGGTTACACTATTTAGTATTCTCATTTCTTGGTCTTTTTGGAGAACCTAGGCACTAAGACACACCGACAACCGAAGTGAACTTGTGGTACCATGTGCTTAGGAAAGTCCTCAGGGCTGTAATGATTAGCCTTAGCGTCTTGGCTGTATTTTTGACATACTGTTTCTACACGGTCATCATCTGCTGTAACGAAATCAATCCATTTTACATCGTTCTTCTCGAATACCTCTAGATTTGTTTGTTGACGGGTTTTGTCAATAACCGCTCTAGTGACGGTTTTGATGTGTCTCTTTATCTTTCTACTTGACCCTTTACCGATTACTTGGGCTATCTCGTTAGGGTGTAACCCTTCAGCATAACCACCGATGATTTCAGCTCTTAGGTCTCTTTGAACCACATTAGAGATGTTCTTGATCATCTGTTCTATGTTTACTGTCTTGCTTCTTATTTTTGTAGTTTTACCTATGAACTCATTTAGCTGTATTTCTTTGAGGTTCTTCTGTAACGCCTTGACTTCTTCTCTAGATAAGCCAATGAAGTTCTGGTATCTTTGAATAAGCATCAAGTTACCAGCATTGATCAGTTGGAACTGGTTGTCCTTTAGAGCTTGTAGGTAAGATGCTTCTGCCCGTTGAAGGTCCCTCTTTAGATCAACGAGGAGAACCTCGATCTTTTGTCTGTTGAGGTGTCCTTGGTTTCCTTGTAGCCTATCTTTCAGTTTTTGAATCTGTTCTTGGATCTGTTGGTAATACTGTAGGTTCAACTGTGAATTCGTCATACTGTTCCTTTATTCTCTTTAGCTCTTCTTTGACTGAGTCTATCTTTATTACCTCAGCTTCTTGTAACGCTAATAAGAATGTTTCTAAGCTTAGGTTACCTTGTGTTACCGCCATTGATAACGGTTGAATCAATGCTTGGTCTATTGACACTTTGAAGTCAGGTTCAACCTTTACTTCACCTTTTGCTCCATTGATCTCACAGAAGATGTCAATGATCGTCTTGATACTTCTATTTACTTCTTGGGCAATGCTGGTCAGTCTTGAGTTCTGTTCAATGTTCTCACTTTGGACTTGAGTAGCTGATTTCATGGTATCACTGATAAACTTTGACCCTCTCTCTTGCATAAGCTCTTCTTTACGTTTGAGGTTATCAACACCATAAGGGATACTTGAACCTTGTAGTTCAATCCATTTGATCTCAGCGTCTGTATTATCTGTATTGATTGTAGCACCAGTAGAGAACTTGATCTTATCTTTCTTATCGAGGCCTAAGCCTTTAGTGAATAATGAAGGTATCATAGCTGTCATTGTTGATTCATCTAATACTGAATAAACGTTCATGTGTTGAATGTTGATCTTCGCTATGTCATACAATGGAGGAACATCTTGTAGCTTGATTACTGAGACCGACATTGGTAACTGCGTAGGTATTACCTCTACTTCAGATAGTGAACCTTGGACATCACAATAGATGGTTACCTTGTGGTCTTCTATCTTTCTGTATTGTTCTTTGTATTCAGTGACGAAACCAGTCTCATCTGTAGTGGCAACAGCTTCTCTGATTAGCACCCATTTGAGGTTCTTGGTATTACCAATGAATTCCCAGTTGATTACATTTTGTCTATCTATCTGTAAGAAGTAAGGTTCACCACCTTCTTTTGGGACATCGATCATCACGTATGTCCATCCATCTCTAGCAGCTGCTGTAGTGGCGTCTTTGATGAATGTATCGAACTGAAGGGCTTGTAGTTTGTCTTGTATCTTCTTTGATGTATCGTAGACTAACGGTTTTCTATTTACCAGTCCACTTTGAATGGTTACCAGCTTTTCAATGAAGTTGTCAATGGTAGCATTTGATTTACGGTTCATGAAATCCATTTTGTCTTCTAGCGGTCGTGGTTTTAGGTATTCTTTTGCTTTGTCAATACCATAGTAGATATCTTGCGTTATCTTGATTTGTTCAGAGTGAACAGCGTAGTCCGGGTGGACATAGTTAGGGTTATTAGAGTTCATTGGTTTCCTTATGGCGATGTGCCTTTGTGGTCTTTGGTTAGGTCTTAGGTGACCTTACGGTTACTGACCGGTTATGTAAGTTCTATTTCTTACCAGCGGGTGAATGTAATAAACGCAGTAGCCCATTGCATCATTGAAATCGTCAATAGTAGCAGGTCCACTGAATTTTTGGGGTTGGTCTTTCTCGTATGCTTGTTGCTCCAAGGCTTCAATGAGGGTATCGTTACCCTTTGCTACTTGTAGCTTCTGTGTTTGAAGAGCTGAGTTCACACTGTTGACCCTGTCTTGTATTCTAGGGTTTACCTTCTTACCTAGACACTGATACCCTTGTGATTTGAGTATCTCAAGGTCTGTTTGAGTGGCGTTGGACTTATGTTGATTACCAGCCGCATCAGGATAGAATACTAAATCATTTGGGTATTTCTTCTTTATCTCATTTACGATACTAAATGTATCCTTAGAGGTTACAGTATCGAACGCCACGAGATTATTACCTCTCTTGGTGAACAGAACACTAGCACAACCACCAGCATTGAAATCTTGACCTACATGAATGATCTCATCTTGTTGTAAGCTGTGTTCTACACATTGATCTCGTTTGAAATAATCATAAACGGTTCCTTGTGTTAGGTTGACGAATTCACCATTGATGTAAGCATCTATCAGTTCCTTGCTGTATT
>Ga0256824_10000788_pt1 | contig 12357 bp, 13 predicted proteins | sample CV67metaG_FD_191570 | JGI IMG/M metagenome (GOLD analysis project Ga0256824, IMG submission 191570) | Hydrothermal vent microbial communities from East Pacific Rise, Pacific Ocean - CV67 | ecosystem: Environmental > Aquatic > Marine > Hydrothermal vents | place: Pacific Ocean: East Pacific Rise...
GAAAAACAAAGTCTACTGGTTTAGTAGATGTATTGTATTTCTCTTCGATGAACTTTTGAGAGTTATCAAGTATTTTTGGTGTTAAAGAGACATTTCCTGGTTTATACACACCATGTACATTACCAAATGATGCAGCAATGGTAAAGTTAGGAGAAACTTTCATAAGTTCTTCATAAGCATATGCTACCTCTTCAGGTTGTGTGTAAAGTAGTGAATTATCGATGTCTGTATTGTCTACACCATCTTCTTCTCCACCTGTTACACCCAGTTCTATTTCTAATGTCATACCCATTTTGCTCATGCGCTCAAGGTAAGTTTTACATGTAGCGATGTTTTCTTCTATAGGTTCTTCACTTAGGTCTATCATATGGGAAGAAAAAAGAGGAATACCATGTGCTTTAAAGTGTGCTTCACTTGCATCAAGTAATGCATCTATCCAAGGAAGTAACTTTCTTGCTGCATGGTCGGTATGAAGCACTACAGGAATGCCGTAAGCCTTAGCCACAGTATGTACATGCTGAGCACCAGAAATAGTTCCTAAAACAGCTGCTACGTCTGAAGATAAACCTTTACCTGCATAGTATGCTCCACCACCGTTTGAAAACTGAACGATAATAGGAGATTTAACATTTTTAGCCGCTTCAAGTACAGCATTGACTGAAGAAGTACTTACTACATTGACTGCAGGTAAGGCAAAACCTTCATCTTTTGCTACTTTAAATAACTTTTGAAGGTCATCACCTGTAACGACACCTGAATTGATTACATCTAAAACTTTTACAGACATTATTTTACTTTTATCTTTGCACTTTTCATAAGTTTAGCAACCACTTTTTCTTGTGCAAGTTGCATTTTAATTTGATTTTTTACTGTATCAAACTCTGGAACTTTTTGTTTATTTTTTGATTTTTCAGCCATTTTTTTCATTTTGCCATAAGCAGATTTTGCTTCTTCATCTGTTACTTTTGTTTCAGATATTTTTTTCTGCATCCAAAAACCAGCAAGCGCTGCATCTTTCTCTTTCTTACTTAGTGTTTTTTCAGATTTAGCTGCAACAAGTTTAGCAGGTGCCATCATTTGGATAAGCTGTGTTTTACCCTCTGCAGGAAGTACTTCCCATGTTTTTTGACCTTTAGTCAATACTTTTAATGCCGCATCTGCTTCTTTTACAGTGATAATCATACCATTTACAGTACCAGCAGTTTTCGCTACTACCGATGTAGTAGTTAAGGCTAATGTCAATCCTAATAGTGCTAAGATTTTTTTCATTTTTTGTTCCTTTTCGTGAATATTAGGCGTATTTTACCTATATGTTTTACAAATGCAGATTAAGCTCTTATTCTGCAACTGTTATATTTACATCTTTCATCAGTTTTCCCATAATACTTTTCTCTACCATTTGCATTTTAAGTCTATCTTTAATCGCTTCAAATTCTGGGATATTTCTTGTATCATTATTGTCTATAGATTTCTGTTTCAGTTGATCATAGATAACACGTACTTCATCATCTTTTATTTGCATTTTACGCGCTTCTTTTTGCATCCATGTACGATTGAAAATTGTTTCTTTATCTAAGGGTGTTAAGTCTTTCTTTGCTTCCTCTGTCGCAAGTAATGGTAATGACAATTCTTGCATGAGCATTTTTTGTTGCTTAGGGGAAATACCATCATAGTTATTAATCTTACCGTGTGTACGTTGAGCCAAATAAGCATCTGCATCTTTCTTAAGAATTTTATGTTTATTCACCATTCCAATAACCGTATTAGCTGATCTATTTTTACGTACTTTTTTTACGTGTCTTGGCTTGCCATTAAGACTAATATTACTCAAGTCAACCATCTGTGTAGAATCATCTTTTTTCATAATATTGGTCAAAGAGTTTTTCAATGCATCTGCAGAAAGACTCGTAGATATTAAGCTTACAGATATACAACCAAGAACTAAAATTTTTTTCATACTATTTTCCCATTCTCTTTTAAAGATTATTTTTTTGTAGCGTTTGTTTCTTTTGTCATATCAACAATTTTAGCTTTACTTTTTAAATCTTTCGCAACTTCTGCAATCTTTGCCGCAAATTGTTTTTGCTTAAGAGATGTAATAATTTTATCTTTTACACTCTCATATGATGTTGGTTTTGCATCTGATTTTGTTTCTAAATAAATAACATGATAACCAAACTGAGTTTTGACAGGTGTCGTTGTCATTTGTCCATTTTCAAGTGCCCATGCCGCTTTAGAAAACTCTGGAACCATTTGACCTTTTGTAAATGTACCAAGATCTCCACCTTTAGGTCCTGAAGGTCCTTTAGATTTTGTTTTAGCAAGTTCTATAAATTTATTTTTTAATGCTTCACCGTTAAGTGCTTTAAGTGTCTCAATGACCTCTTTAGCTGCTTTCTCAGTATCCACTAAAATGTGTCTTGCATGCATCGTTGCTTTACCCATGAATTTCGCTGCATTTTTATCATAAAAGTCTTTTGCCTCAGAGTCACTCACAACAGCATTGTCCATCTGCTCTTTCATCCACATATTCACAAGAAGTTCTTCTTTTATCTTGTCCATATTTCTTTGGAACTCTGGTTTTTTATCGATACCCTCTTTTGCTGCAAGTTCTGTAAAAAGTTCTTTTTCAACAAGTCTATCTGTAATCATTTTTTGCTCTTCAGGTTTTAATTCAGCAAACTTTGTTTGTGGTGCTTGTGATGTTACAAATGCCTGAGCATCTTGTTTGGTAATGTTTTTACCATTGACTGTTACTAAGATATCTGATGCCAATGCTGATGAAGCAATGATTGATAGAGCGAGTAGTGAAGTTTTTGCGAGTTTTAACATATTTTATTTTCCTTATGGTTATAATAATTTAGCAAGAGTATATCTCTCTTGGGTAAATCATTCATTAATGTGATATTATTTTATTCAACCTTAGATTAGAAGAGGATAATAACTATGGCAAAAGTCAAAAAAGCAACCAAAAAAGAGATTGATGAGATAAAAGCACTCTTTTTACATCACTATCCGGACTCACTTACTGAACTAAATTATACTAATCTCTATGAATTACTCATAGCCGTAATGCTCTCAGCACAATGTACCGATAAACGGGTAAATATTATAAGCCCTGCTCTCTTTGAAAAGTATCCAGACCCCATCAGCCTTGCTAACGCTGACTTAGATGAAGTGAAGTCTTACCTCAACACTTGCTCATTTTTTAATAACAAAGCCAAAAACCTCATCAAAATGGCACAATCAGTGGTAGAGAACTATGAAAATAAAATACCACTAGAGCGTGATGAATTAGTGAAACTCGCGGGGGTAGGACAGAAAACAGCTAATGTGGTGATGATAGAATTTGCAGGAGCAAACCTCATGGCTGTTGACACCCATGTCTATAGAGTAGCACACCGCTTAGGACTTAGTGATGCAAAAACAGCCATAAAGTGTGAAGAAGAACTCACTAAAAAGTTTAAAACAGACTTACACCTACTCCATCAAGCCATGGTACTCTTTGGAAGATATAAGTGTAAAGCTGTCAAACCTGAGTGTGCAGGTTGCTTTATGGAAGTACATTGTAAAACATCACAAACTTTTAAAGTCTAACCTACCGCCTTAATGTTCATCATGTGAACGTCTATGGTAACGTTCTACTATCTCAGGGTCATGATGCAAATTAATTTTTGCATCTTTTTTACCTTCATAAGGAATTTGAGCCAACACATAACGTATAGACTCTAAACGTGCACGTTTTTTATCATTACTGTCAACAATAATCCATGGGGCATAACCTGTATGAGACCGAGAGAACATCTCTTCTTTATAGTATGTTACCTTATCCCACATCTCTTGTGCTTTTTGATCTACAGGGCTTAATTTCCAATGCTTAAGTGGATTGGACATACGCTCTTTAAATCTCTTTTTCTGATTTTCTTTAGTAATGGAATACCATAGCTTTATAAGTATAATCCCATCATCTATAATAGAATGTTCTATCTCCGGTACTTGTTTCATAAATTTTTCATACTGCTCTTTATTACAAAAATCAAATACAGGTTCAACAATAGCACGGTTATACCAAGAACGGTCAAAAAAGGTTATCTCCCCTGGGTTTGGTAAGTGTTTGAAATAACGCTGAAAGTAAAACTGTCCTGTTTCTACTTCTGTAGGTTTTTGAAGTGCTACAACTCTAAATTTTCTGGGGTTAAGGTACTGTGTAAAACGTTTGATAGCTCCACCCTTACCCGCGGCATCACGCCCTTCAAAAATAATCATGACACGTTTGTTATTCTCATAGACCCAGTTTTGGAGTTTGATGAGTTCTACCTGTAACTCTTTAAGTTCCTCTTCATACTCTACGTTACGCGTAATTTTAGCAAGCTTTTTCTTGTTCATAAGTTGAGAAAGTCCACTCTTTGTCTTGAGCATATGAATATTTTTTTCTAACTCTTTGAGTATCTTCTTTGCTTTTTTATCTTCAACCGTTTTATTTAAGTAGTCTAAATCTTGGAATATCGTTTTCATTTTTTTCCTTGTAATGATAAGTATATTCCTTAATTTTACTCCTACTATTTTCTAGAAAAATTGATATATATCATAAATTAGAGCCTATTTATAATTCCTACCAGAACTTTGTATGTTCTCTCTACAGAATCAAGATCTACTTCTTCTCTTGTAGAGTGTGGGTAACGTATGGTTGGACCAATGGAAGCAAACTTCATTTCAGGGTATTTCTCTGCTATCACACCACACTCTAACCCTGCATGAATTGCCATCATTTTTGTCTTGCCAAAGACCTCTTTCATCTCTTCGCTTACAAGGTTTGTAAACTCTGAAATATCAGGTTTCCATGCTGGATATTTGTCTTCTACTTGTACAGAAAAACCATAAGACTCAAACATCTTAACTGTCTCAACAGTCAGAGTATCTAAGTCCTCAGCTCCCAACGCCCGTGCAGAAGTTTCAATCTTCAATCCACCTTTTTCATCTGCTGTGATGATTGCAAGATTTATACTCACGTCAGGGATGCCCAGTTCATTATTCATCGCATGTACTCCATGTCTAAAAGTATCAATGAGTGCTATTGTTTTTGCACCCTCAGACAATACTTTTGGTTCTTCTTTGAGCTCACGTACAGTAACACCGTTCCCTGAGCTTGTCGAAGGGCTACTCTCTAACGTCTTTTCACTTCTTACTATCGCTACTGCATTAGCTGGTATGGAGTTACGACGCTCTCCTGCATAGATAGAGGCTAACTGAGTCACATCATTTTCAACCAAGTATTTTCCTAACACTTTAATAGCTGATGGTATACCCTTATCTATATCTACACCAGAGTGACCACCTACTAGTTCTTTGACGGCTACTTCATAACACGTACCTGTACCTTCTACATAACTGTCTTGTTTAAATGCTGTAATGTCAGCACCACCTGCACACCCTATGTATACCTCTGCTTCATCTTCACTGTCAAGGTTAAGCATGTATTTACTTTTCAGTTTAAAAGCAACTTCATTTGCACCTATAAGTCCTATCTCTTCATCGGAAGTAAGTAAAAACTCTAATTCTCTACCTTCATCCATACATTGCATCATCATTGCTATTGCCATACCATTGTCAGCTCCTAACGAGCTACCTTTGGCACGCATAACACCCTCTTCTATATAGGTTTCTATTTGAGGTGCTTTACCCATGCAAACCATGTCATAGTGTGCTTGCAGACATAAGGTAGGATTACCTTTATAGATATAGATGTTTTTTACCTCATCCACCTCTACACTATACTTTCTCTCTTTAGAAAAAGCCACTAAAAAGTCTAATAATTTATCTGCTTCTTTACTACAGTGAGGGATTTGGGTAAGTGTTTGGAAATGTTCTATGATTGCTGACATGTATGTCCTTATTTATAATTACTAAAATTATAGTACAATCACATAAAAAATGAGGATACCACCATGTGCTTCATCGTTACTCTCGTTATGCTAACCCTTGCCATCCAGTCTTTTATGCAACAACAATATAAAGCAGGAACCATCCAACTCATCATCGCACTAGGATTTATGGCATTACTCATTCGTAACATTATGGCTATAAGAAATGAAAAGCAAGGGTGTAGTACCACAGGCTGTGGCATGACTGACTGGTTTACCAAACTATTTAAAAAATATGACTAGTCATATGAACCGTCCGCTGAGGACAACGTGTGAAGAGTGGCTTTGCCTCTCTTCAAATTAACATAAAGAAGACAAATAATGGAACACTTTTTTACCTGCCCCTACTGTTGGGAACGAATATCTATGATTTTAGACAATACAGAAGAAGTCTCAGACTACATAGAAGACTGTGAAGTTTGTTGTAGACCCATAGAACTATTTTTCAAGTTTTCTGGTGACAATCTAATCAATTTTGAAGCACGACAGATGGAAGGTATTTAGTCCATAAAACGTGTGACTATATAAAATACAACTATCAACCCAACAGTCCAAAGTAACGCATTTTTTACATCTTGTGAAGGGTTTAACGTCCCACAATGAGGACAAGATTTTATCCCTTTTTCTATCTCACCTTTACAATAACTACACTGCATCATCTACCTTAGTAAATCTATCTACCATCTGACCATCAACATTTACAAGCTCGGTAAACATATCGTAAGGGCGCACCCACATACCCTCTTCACCATAGAGCGCTTTATATACTACCATCCACTCTTCAGTCTCTGAATGTTGTGCAGTCATATATACTTGATACATATTGCCTTTATAGTGTTGGTAAAGTCCATTTTCTAGTTTCATCATTAGCCTTTAAAATCGTATTTTAACATATTAAGTCGCACAAAAAGCATTTTGAAGTACAATAATTATACTCACATTTTATACAAAGGATTTTCATGGCTACAAATATTTTCAACTGTCCTCTTCCAGATGATAAAGGTTACTTTGGTGAATATGGAGGGTCTTTCATTCCTCCTGAACTTCAAACTGTTATGGATGAGATTGCCACCTCGTATGAGGATATACGTAAAGACCCAGAATTTCTTAATGAACTAGCAGATCTCTATCAACACTATGTAGGTCGTCCTAGCCCTATCTTCCATGCGAAACACCTTTCAAAAAAATATGGTGCAGAGATTTACATGAAAAGAGAAGACCTTAACCATACCGGTGCACACAAGATAAACCACTGTCTAGGTGAAGCTCTCCTTGCTAAAAAAATGGGAAAGAAAAAACTCATCGCAGAAACGGGTGCAGGACAACATGGCGTTGCACTTGCTACGGCAGCAGCATTATTAGGTTTAGAGTGCGAGATCCACATGGGTGAAGTAGACATAGAAAAAGAGTACCCCAATGTCGTACGTATGCATATACTTGGTGCAAAAGTAGTGCCTGCTACACATGGTAGGAAAACACTCAAAGAGGCTGTTGACTCTGCCTTTGGAGCTTACCTTGCAGACCCTGTAACACAGTTTTTTGCCATCGGTTCAGTCGTAGGGCCACACCCTTTCCCTAAAATGGTAAGAGATTTTCAGTCCATCGTAGGGGTAGAGGCAAGAGAGCAGTTCCAACAAATGACAGGAAAACTTCCTGACAATCTCATAGCTTGTATAGGAGGAGGTTCAAATGCCCTTGGTCTCTTCACTGCTTTTATGAATGATGAAAACGTAGCTATGCATGGTGTAGAACCTGCAGGACGTAACTTAGAAGTCATAGGTGAGCATGCGGCTACCATGACTAAAGGCTCACCAGGCGTTATGCATGGCTTTAAGTCATACATGCTCCAAGACAAAGAGGGTGAACCTGCTGAAGTTCATTCCATTGCTTCAGGGCTTGACTACCCTTCGGTTGGGCCTCAACATGCCTACCTCAAAGACTTAGGGCGCGTAAACTATGCTTCCATCTCTGACGATGAAGCCATAGATGCATTTTTTGAACTTTCACGTGAAGAGGGTATTATCCCTGCTATTGAGTCTGCTCATGCTGTAGCCTATGCACTTAAACTTGCTAAAGAGCCAAACATAGGTAGCATACTCATTAACCTCTCAGGTCGTGGAGATAAAGATATAGACTTTGTAGTAGAAAACTACGGTGAAGCATACGGGATTAAAAAATAAATGCAAAATAAAAAATGGCGTTTAGATTTTAGAGTATGGCACTGGGTACATGCTACAGTCATACTTGGACTACTTGGTACTGTCTTTTTACGTAAAACTTTTTTGTCATGGAGAGCCAACTCTGAGTTACTCACTCAAAAACTTTCCGAGATTGATTTAACTGTCACAGAAGCACAAGCAAAAGTATTAGCCAAAGCCATAAGAGCTCCTATGTGGGAGTGGCATATACTTTTAGGTTATGCACTGGCTGCTTTGGTTGTGTGGCGGATTATCCTCTTTTTTACAGAGAGTGGTAAACAAAACTACCAAAACCTCTCCTCTGAGACACTCCATAAAAAAATGGTCAAACTAGGCTACATTGGCATCTACGCCATCATCCTTTTTATGAGTATCTCAGGCTTGACTATTCACTTTTATGAAGCTATAGGACTTACCAAAGAGTTGGCTCACGACATTAAAGAAGTACATGAACTTGTATTTAATGCCATACTCATCTTTGTACCTCTACACATCATAGGTGTAATAATCGCTGAGAACAGAGATGAAAAAGACATAATCTCCGATATGATAAACGGTGGAAGCAAAGCTTGATGTGATTTCTGTTATATATACAACACACTATAACAGAGGTACCCTATGACAACTTTAAAACAGCTCGAAATAAAACACAACTTTACTTACCCAGCACTCTACAGAATCCTCTTTGAAGCGAACAAACTTAATTGGATGGGGAACTTTGAAGAGCCACTAGAAAAAGACAAAACATGGGCAGATGATGTCTACCCTACCCTTAAAGAAAATTTACCACTCTTACTACACTCAGGTGGATCAGACTTTGAACTGCTTACACCAAATGCTATACTAAACTTCGAGTTTCCAGAAGCATGGGACACAGCAGCACACCACTTCATCCCCTTTGCTAAAACAGCAGAGGGAAATACCTATGCCTTTCATAATAACGAAGGAGAGAGTCACATCGTTCTCATCTGGGAAGACGATGAAGCAGAGTATGTCGCTAAAAACTTTGAAGACTTCATCTTCCTTAAAATGCTAGAAGCAGCAGACGACATAGACAAAGACGACCTCTATGCAGACTACGGAAAAGATGCGCCTATGGAACTCTATAGAACAGACCTCAAAGCAGACTTAGAAGCTATACGTCCTTACCTCAAAGATACATATGTTTCTGTACTAGAAGAGGCATACAATGGTGATGTACTTGAAACGCTTATCGCTTATGGATTTATGACTGCTAAACCTGTAAAGAATGTGATTAAAGAGATGTTAGGTTTTGAGTTGTGGGGAGAGGTATTTGACCATGAAGGTTAGAGTAGCTCTTTATTTTCTATCTAAAGTTAATAAGTAATATAATATTTTATTAATGTTAAAATAACAAAATATTATAAAAAGGGAATAAAATGGAAACACAATCAAGAGGATTTATGGGTACTAGTTTTAAATGGATGTTTATCGCATTTAATGTATTTATGGCAGTTATGATGTATTTGGGTATGAGTAGCACAGAAGAAAGTAGCTACCTCGTTAAACTTGCTGCCAACATGGGTATGGGTATGCTTGGTGGTATGTGGGTAATGGGTGACATCGTATTGGGTGCATTTACGTACTTTACAAGAGTAAAAGACTAAAAATATCGTTCCATCTTCTTGAGGTGGAATGCATAAAAACCTGTAGGTCGGGGTGCCCTCACCCCGACAATAATTTGCATATAAAATAATTCAACATACATATATAAATACATACAAATTGAGTAATGAGAAATTAAATATATTTGTTGTTTATATTTGTGTCGGGGTAAGGGTGCCCCGACCTACACCCTCATGAAAATTGATATATTTTTGTTATTTGTAGTCCGTTAAAGGTTTAATTGATAGAGTTTTCAACCCAATTAAAAATGAAAAAAATCAGAATTCATTAATTTATAAATTAACCATCCACCCAAACTATATAAAAATGCATATATTATAATCACTTTAAAAATCTTTCTCATTTCAAATCCTCTTAATTTATCCTAAACAGCATAATAAGTAGCCTTCGAGTGATGTACCACCAAAGCAGTAGTACTCTGCTCAGGATGTATCTGGAAAGTCTCACTTAGCTCTATTCCAAACTCTTCAGGCTTGAGTAAGTCAAATATCAAACGACTCTGCTCTAAGTCTGGACAGGCTGGGTACCCAAACGAATACCTTGCTCCATGGTAACGGTTCATACGTACATCACGTAAAGAGTGACCCTCTTTTTCTGCTATGCCTAGGTCTAGTCGTATCTGCTTGTGTGCTACTTCTGCTAAAGCTTCTGCAAGTTCTACACTTAGTCCGTGTACCATGTTATACTCTAAGTATTTACCTGCATCATAAAGCTCTTTTTCATACGCTGCGAACTTCGACCCAGCACTCACACAAGTGATAGGCAAGATATCATGTCTATCATGGTGGAAAAAGTCAGAGAGTGCACGGTGAGGTTTACGCCCTTGTCTTGGGAAGCTAAAGTTTCCTACAGCTTTGTCTTTAACCTCATCAAAACTCTTTGTAGAAGCATTGGCATCTACATTCCAACCTTCTGTTTCATCAAAAACAAGAAGTTCTTTATCGTTACTTCTTACAGGGTAGTAGCCATAGATGATAGTCGGTTCAAAAAGTCCCTTTTCTATAAACTCTTTTTTCAGACGCTCGTACGCTGGGTAGACAGTTTTATCTAAGAGTTTTTGATAATCCTCTTTTGTCATACCCTTTGACTTATAACCCCAGTGAAATTTTATCACCGTACGTTGGTTGACCCATGAGAAAACCATATCTAAGTCTAAGTCCTCTTTTTGTAGGACTCTACGTCCCCAAAATGGAGGAGTTGGTACAGCTTGAGATTCAGGTAGCTGTATCTCTGAAAAAGGTGGAATGATGACTTTTTTCTTCACCTTCTTCTCACGCTCCATCATATCCCCGGCCATACGGGTATCTAGCCCTACAGCATTGTCTTCATTATATTTTTCAATCCTACTCATAGCGATAACCCCATCAAAGGCATCACGACAGTAAAAGATAGGCCCTTTGTAAATGGGACGACAGAAGTCATCAACAAAACTACGTGTAAGGGCTGCTCCACCTAAAAGTACAGGTATCGTCATACCCATCTCTGCCATGGCTTCAAGGTTATCTTTCATGACGGCTGTAGATTTCACGAGAAGTCCTGACATACCTATGGCTTGGATAGACTGACGTTCAACCACATCTAGGTACTCTTGTAAATCTGTTTTTATACCAACATTCACTACTTTAAAGCCATTGTTTGAGAGGATGATGTCTACTAGGTTTTTACCCACATCATGTACATCTCCACGTACCGTACCTATGACTAGCGTGGTGTCTGTATCTTTTACTTGTTTAGTGAGAAATGGATTTAGGTAGTCCACAGTGGTTTTCATGGTCTCTGCTGACTGGAGTACAAACGGCAACTGCATCTGCCCAGAACCAAAGAGCTCACCCACAACTTTCATAGCGTCTATGAGTATCTCATTTACGATGCGGTCTGGCTCTATGTTGTGTCTTGCACCTTCTACTAAAGGTATCATGCGTTCTTTATCGCCATCGAGTAAGAGTCTTGCTATCTTCTCTTCTTCGCTCATGGCTTCGTATTCTTCGTCATTAGCCTCATCATCTATGTCTACGTCTGAAAAGTGGTCTATAAACTTAAACAGCGACTGCTCATCTGGAGTAAAAAGCAACTCTTCACAAATGGCTTTGTCTTCATCTGACATTTTAGCCAATGGTATGATGTGCTTCACGTTAATGATGACTGTCGTTAGCCCAGCTTTCAAACAGTGATGTAAAAACACAGAGTTTAAATAACGTCTAGCATTTACATCTAGTCCAAAAGAGATGTTAGAAAGCCCTAGTGTAGAACCTACCTCAGGGTGTCGTATATGTAGTTCGCGTATAGCTTCTAACGTTTGGATGGCAGCGTCTCGGTACTCTAAGTCTCCACTTCCTACTGTAAAAGTAAGTGTATCAAAAATGAGATTACGTGGGTCTATACCGTGACCATTAACTGCCATGTCATACATACGTTCTGCTTGTGCTACTTTGTCTTCTTTGGTTTTTGCCATACCCACTTCGTCAATAGTCAGACAGACAAGTGCCGTACCAAACTTCTTCGCAAGCTTACAAATGGCATGAAATTTCTCTTCACCATCTTCGAGGTTCACTGAGTTGATGATAGGCTTTCCACCAATGCACTTGAGTCCC
>Ga0256824_10000789_pt1 | contig 12344 bp, 9 predicted proteins | sample CV67metaG_FD_191570 | JGI IMG/M metagenome (GOLD analysis project Ga0256824, IMG submission 191570) | Hydrothermal vent microbial communities from East Pacific Rise, Pacific Ocean - CV67 | ecosystem: Environmental > Aquatic > Marine > Hydrothermal vents | place: Pacific Ocean: East Pacific Rise...
TCTCAAACACACTCTTCTTAAAAAATGCCTTCATCTCAATCGAAACAAAGTTTTTAACAGCGGTCTTGGAAGCTCCTGACTCCAACACTAAACCGTGAAGCTCTTCACGTTTTTCATCGATTTTACACTCTAATGCGTTCACATTATAAAGAGCATAATCAGCATCAGGAAGAAGTGGATCTATCTTATAAAAATTCTGCATCAATTCAAACATCTTCAAAAAACGTTTATCTTCAATATTCATCGCCAACTTAACCAGCTGATGCAAAAGTGAATTTGCTTGAACCTCATCCAAAAAATTCTCCTCTTTCACCTTTGGATCAATCTCTTTAGTCACAAAATCAGGTTCAATATCAATATAAAGAGAAGCCGAACGCAACACAGAAGTAAAAAAACTATCAAGCGTTACAATAAAGTTAGAGGTGGATAAGAAGTTATCTAAAATTTCAGGCTGTTTCGCCAAAATCTCATCTTTAGAGTAGCCCGTCTGAAGAGAAACTTCTGCAAGCTCAGCTGGTTTATCAGCAATATGAATCAAAAGCGAAACCACACGCTGTTTCATCTCACTCGCAGCCTTATTTGTAAACGTTGCTGCCAAAATATTACTTGGCTCTTCACCCATAAAAAGTAAAGCAATATAACGAACAGAGAGTGCAAAAGTTTTGCCTGAACCCGCAGATGCAGAGTAGGCTTGTTTGGGTTGAAAAGTCATTATTGTCTGGTTCTCTTTTATTTTAGATAGATAAGGATTATAACATTTTTATCACAAATAAACCCCACGCTCACACAACAGAGTATAGTCACAATATTGACATCTACTCACATCATCACATTTTGTAGCAACCATCCTTTTGGTCGTTTTTAAATCCTCTATAATCTCATATAAAATCTCTGTCTTTTCATTTAAATAGGTTATTTCCGTAGTTTTTCCATTAAAAATTTCTACAAAAGCAAGATTCATATTTTTATAAGTTGATTTCAAAATTTCAGAATAGATGCTCATCTGAAAATCGGTAAGTTTCTCTAGGTTTTTGGTTCGATTTGCTTCACTGATGGAGCCACTTTTATAGTCAAGGATTAGCGTTGAGTTCTCCTCTTGATCAATCCGATCAACAACCCCTTTAAAATTGACTCCTGCAATATTACCAACAATATGTTTTTCTCGCTCAACAACCCTCCATCCTGCTCGAAAATGATAAATTTGAGCGTCAATAAACTTAACCATTTTTTCTTTCCATAACAGTTTAGAGTAGGCTATCTTTGGTGTTTTTGTCTCAAGGAGCTGATCCAATATCTGATCAAGGTTTGATTTTAACGCATCAGAAGTTTCATAGAAAGCACGCTCTTTAAAAAGATGTTCCAGAACTTTATGCAGAAACCTCCCTTCGTTTAGATCATCCTCCTCTTTGGCTTTTAACTTCTCTTGGTAACTATAATAATATTTACGTTTACAGATCAAAAAGCTTTTTAATCTTGTGGCTGACCATGTAATATTCGAAGCATCAAAGTTTTCAATAACAGGATCTTTCTCCTCTACCACCATTGTTTGTTCACCATAGAGAAGTTCTAGATTAGCACGCTTCACACTACCCAATCCTAATCCCAACTCATACAGATAGGAAGCAGGAACGCGATTGTTGGCTGTGGAGTAGATAATTGTCGATCTTTTGGCTTGTTCTAATATTCGTTTATAAAGCTGTTTTTGCAACGCCTCTCGATCATTTTTTGTGGGCAGTTTGGAAAATTTACGTAGTGATGAGTTTAAAAAAGCATCTTTGGCAGGAATTGTTGGCACAATTCCATCGTTAAAATCAACAACCACGACTCCTTTAAAGCTTACTCCTCGTGTCTCTAATGCACCCATAACTGTTATTTTTCCTCCTCGAACATCATCAAGGGTTAAACCAATCAAACGCTTTAACCATAAAAATAACCATGACTTAATACTCATTTTATCTTTTGAAAAAACACGTTTAAAGTGCTGTAAAGCATCATCCACCACCACACGAGAAGAGTCAAGCCCAAAAGGTTCTATGATTTCAAAAAATATCTCCACCCTTACCACACTAGAAGGTTGTAACTTATTGAGATTTTCTATCTCTATATCATATTTTTTTAAAAGAAAGAGTGTTTCAGAGGAGAAACCCTTCCAGTGGTTATAGATCGATTCCAGACGTTTGTAGGCTCTGGTACGGTAATAGTCAAAACCCATAGCAAAGTTAAAATTATTGAGTCGATCATAAAGTTTAAGGGTCTCTTTAAATGATTCATCTGGCAAAATAACCACAATCTCCTCAGGAGATATTCCACCATCCACCATCTCTTGGACTGACTCCAGTAAAATAGGAATCTGTGCAATACGCTCTTCTACTGAATAGACCGTTGCCTCTATTTTTTGATGATTTGAATGGGAGTGGATCACTTTTTTAGTATGCAGATCAAAAGAGATAGATGCATCATTGTCCAAATTAACCCCCATATCTAGAAAACGCTCTTGTACTTTTTTGTTAAACTTAGAGGTTGAGAGGTGAATAATAAATGATTTATGCCGAGCGATCTCTTCGATAATATTCAGCTCAAAATAACTCATATACCCTTCTAAATAGAGTTCAAAACCATCATAACTCTTAATGAAACTTTGATTTATTCTATAATTTTTAGGAATAAATACTCTATCGGTTAACCCTTTTTTAGTAAGAATAGTTTGATAGTTTTCAAGCAACTCTTCAAGTATCTCTATATGTTCCGAAAACTCGACATAAGCATCTCCTTCAACAAGATCATAAAAATCAACATGCTCATGGCTCAACTCTTCAAAAAACTTAAAAATAGCATCGCTTTTGGTAAAAAACTTAACCAGTTCACGATTAATTTTCAGCCGATCAAAACCATTGAAGGTTGTTGCCTCTTTAAGAAACAGTGTACGTTGCAGAGAATCAACCATGGCAAGGTTAGGAAGTAAAATAGCACGTTTTTCAAAATCATCAATACGCATAAGCGAAGGAAGAAGAGCATTCTCTTCTCGTTGAGCCTGACGAACATTACGAATAGCCCTTGAAGTTGGATAGATATGTAATTTTTTCATATCGATAGTATAGCAGATATGTAATCACCTTAAATAGATATAGCTCTTTAAGTTAATTTTTTTTAAAAAAATGCCTCTTCAAACAGAAAAGAGTATTATTTAAGATAAAATAATAGAAAAATTAGGGACTAAAGCATGAAACTTGTAATATTAGACAGCAAAACACTCGGTAATGATTTAGATTTAAGCCCGCTAGAAGCTTTTGGAGACGTAGTAAACTATGCAAGCACAACTAGTGAAAAAACTTTAGAGAGGGTTAAAGATGCAGAGATTATTATCACCAATAAAGTGATAATAACCAAAGAGATTATGCAAAATTCTCCAAAATTAAAAATGATAGCCGTCACAGCAACAGGCATGAATAATATAGATCTAGAATCGGCAAAAACACTAAACATAAGTGTCAAAAATGTTGCAGGTTACTCCACCACTTCCGTGTTGCAACACACCTTTACAATGCTATTATATCTTCTGGGTAGAGTCAGTTACTATCAAGAGGTTGTTCGAGATGGAAGATGGAGTGAGTCGGGACTTTTTACTGATATATCTCACCCTTTCAATGAGCTTTCAGGAAAATCTTGGGGCATTATTGGATTAGGAACTATTGGAAAAGAGGTGGCACAGATGGCGGAGCTTTTTGGGGCAACGGTTACCTATTATTCAACCTCAGGCAAAAATAAAATCAATGACTATCACCATGATAAATTGGAAGATCTCTTACACAACTGCGATATAGTCTCAATTCACTGCCCGCTTAATAGTGATACCAAAAATCTTATTAATAGTCAAAACCTGTCACTTTTAAAAGAGGGGGCTATTCTACTTAATCTTGGTCGAGGAGAGATTATCAATGAAGCAGATTTAGCCAAAGAGTTAGATAGACGTGAACTCTATGCAGGGCTAGATGTACTCTCAGTTGAGCCGATTGATAAAAACAATCCATTAATGCAGATCAAAAACCCTGATCAACTCTTGATTACGCCACATATTGCATGGGCAAGTGTAGAGGCAAGAGAGAAACTTTTAGCAGGAGTTGTAGAGAATATTAAGGATTATCTAAAAAGATAAAAGAGAATAAAAAAGGTTTTTCATCGAAAAAAATATAATATCATATAAAGAAATTGGCTCTAAATAAGATTAAACAAAATATCATTGTGAATATTTTAAAATTAAAATAAACTTAAATTTTATAGATAATTAAAGTTTTAAATTAATATTTATCTGATATAATTTTCTCAACAGGATATATCTTTAAAAAGAACTCCTCCTTTAAAATAAAACAAATATTTATATTCCTGTTGAGATGTTTTCACCATTAGAATCAAACCATTTTACCTATTCTCCCTCCTTTAAAAATAAAATGAAAACATCTCTCTAATAACTCCCACAGCAAAACCAAAGCATTCACAAGATATTTTAAAAAATTAAATCTCAATGGAGAAACCATGTTAGATATTTTAATTATCGGTTCAGGTGGAGCAGGACTCTCATCTGCACTTACAGCAAAAGAGAGTGGAGCAACTGTTTTAGTTGTAGGAAAAAGCTATCCTACTGCCTCTCAAACCTCAATGGCACAAGGGGGGATCAATGCCTCTTTGGGCAACGTTACACCTGACTCAACTCAAGCACATATTGACGATACCATTAAATCAGCCCATCAACTCTGTGACAAGAGTATGGTCAAAAAGCTTTGTGAAGATGCCCCAAAAAGCATTACATGGCTAGAGAAGCTTGGTGTTCCATTTGATAGAACCCCAAACAATCAAGTGGCACAACGCCAACTGGGTGGTGCGTCGAGTAAACGTGCTTGTTATGCGCAAGACTATACTGGTCTTAAAATTTTGCACACCCTCTACGACAACGCTCTAAAAGAGGGGATTGAGATGATAGAAGAGCATTTTCTGCTCAATCTCATCACAGAAGATCAGCTGGTTTTAGGGGCAACTTTCCTCGATATAATCAGTGGAGAGATAAAAGAGATACGTGCCAAAACAACCATCATAGCAACAGGTGGATACGCAGGTCTATACAAAGGATTTACCACCAATTCAGAAGGTGCAACAGGCGATGGAATCGCTTCAGTTCTTCGTGCGGGTGGGAAGATTAGCGATATGGAATTTGTACAGTTTCACCCCACAGCACTCAAAAGCTCTTCAACCCTCATTAGTGAAAGTGCCAGAGGCGAAGGTGGCTATCTGGTCAATAGTAAAAATGAACGTTTTGTCGATGAGCTTCTCCCCCGAGATGTAGTTGCCAGAGCCATCTCACTACAAGTGGCAAATGGAGAAGAGGTCTTTTTGGATCTCAGACATCTAGGCGAAGAGAAACTACTTCATCTTATGCCCCAAGAGGTTCGTCTCTGTAGATTGTACGAAAATGTAGACCCCATAAAAGAGCTGGTTCCCATCAAACCCGTAGCACACTATTCAATGGGTGGTATCGATGTAAACCGTAAATTAGAGGTAACAGGACTCAAAAACTGTTACGCCATAGGAGAGTGTAGTAATGCCAAGATCCATGGAGCAAACAGATTGGGAGGAAACTCACTCTTAGAGATCATCTCTATGGGAAGAGAAGCAGGTAGAAATGCGGTTAGATGCACATCTTCTCAACAGACCAACAACAGCGATACCCAACAGCTACAACAAGACCAAGCTTATATAGAAAGTCTCTTTGAAGAGTACCCTTGGGAAAGAAATTTCTATCAAATCCAATATGAATTGGGTCATAAATTCTATAAATATGCAGGTATTGTTCGCGATAACACCCAACTCAACAACCTCCTCAATGAGCTAAGGGTCATCAAAGCAGACCTCGACAATATGGGAATAGGTGATAAAAATAGAACCAATAATACCAACTTAGTAGAGTTTTTACAATTTCAAAATAGCCTAGAGATAGGAGAAGTTCTTTTGGATTCTGCTCTGGTACGTGACGAAAGCCGTGGCGCACACTACAAAGAAGCTTTTCCCAACAAAGATGATAAGCTTTATAAAGTTAACTCACTCTACTGGATAGAAGATGAGGTTTTACAAAATAAATTGGTAAAGGTGGTAGAGTAATGCAAAGAGATTTAAGAATTGCCATTAATAGAGATGGAAAGATAGAATATTTTGGTGTGCCAGAAGAGAAGACAACCCTCTTAAATGCTCTCTACTATATTAAAAATAATAGCGACAATAGCCTAACGTTCAGCTCCAGTTGTCGTTCAGGTGTTTGTGGCACTTGTGCTGTTCGTGTCAATGGAAAAGAGGTTCTGGCATGTTCTTATAATTTTAAAGAAGATGATAGGATAGAGCCTTTAGCATATCATGAAGTGCAACGAGACCTCAAAGTAAACAAACAGAAAGTAAGAGAGACACTCAAAAAATCTACCGCATGGTTACAGAGCCATCAAGAAGCTATTATTGGGGAAAAAGAGGTTCAACTTACCGAAAAACAGAGTGAGTGTATTCTATGTGATTCTTGCTACTCTTCCTGCCCTGTACTCGAAGTTAACCCCGACTTTATGGGTCCATTTGCACTAACACGAGCCTATCGATATAGTGCTGATCCAAGAGAAGGAGATATAAAAGCAACCATCGATACTATTCAGACCAATGGGATTTGGGACTGTACACTCTGTGGAAACTGTACAGAAGTCTGCCCTCAAGGAATCGATCCAAAAATGGACATTACTCTACTTCGCAGTATAGCAAGCCAATTTGGCTATAGTGATCCTAACTTTCAGGCTATGGACTTTGGATTTGGAGGTGGTTTTTAATTGCGTGCCAATTAAAAACTATTTTTTAGGAAGTGTAATTTTTAAAATCCCGTTGGTATATCGCTGTTTCATTCTAAATTCATCTGCATCATTTGGAATAAAAAGTGAACTCGCAGAAGAGCTGATAGTCGTTAGTTCAGAAAATTCTGTTTTTTCAGTCACACTTCTACTCGTGGAGATGGTCAAGATACCATCTTCTATCTGAATACCTATTTTTGTCTGATTAAAATCTGCAATCTTTCGAATAAGCTGATAACCACTTTGGGTCTCTTGGAAATCATTAATTTTTACCCTACTCTCTTGATCAAAGTCTTCATAATCATCATTAAGAGCATTGTGTTCACGAATGGCTTGATTCATCTTTTCATCCATTGCCATCATCTCTTCTGCCGAATCATAGACACCTCTTTGCCTATCAATATCAGCATATATTGTACTGCTTATCATGATCATAAGCAGGGTTATTTTTAGTAATTTCTTAGACATTAAAAAATCCCTTTTAAATTTTTAGATATTCTACAAAAAATCTACATTAATATTATTGAATATATAGAGTAATTAATAATATTTAATAATATTAAAACGTATTTTTTGCAGGATTATAGAAATAAGATAGGGTAAAAAAAGATAATTTATTCAGCTTTTTATCAATTTTCTCGAAATATAGTCTATTTCTCGAATATCAATTACAATTTGAGTTTTCTTTTGTTATCATATAAAAAAACAATACAAAGTAACATTACATGAAAAACCACCATCTATTTTCTCAACCACATCAACCCTTTTTCGTTTTGGCTTTTGTAAATGCTATTCTTTCAATGTTTATCTTTATGCTTATATTTAAAGGTCTGGTAGCTTCTGAAATTTTAACACTTAACTATCACGCCTATTCGTTTATTTTTCTTATGTTTACACCTGCTTTTTTAGCTTTTCTCTTTACAACATTTCCACGATTCTCGGCAACAGAGCCTATCAAAAAAGATCATTATCTCTTAATCTTTAGAGCCTTTCTCGGTGGATCCATACTTTTCCAAGTAGGAACACTCTTCTCTACCCTACTCTTTACCCTTGGAATGTTGCTCACCTTTGTTGCACATCTGGGTGCGGGCTATATTCTCTATAATATCTACCAAACATCCAAAATGACCGAAAAAGAAGATCAAGCATGGATTTTGATTGCAATGCTTTTTGGATTATTGTCACATATCATTTTTATCATTAGTGTTTGGCTGCCAACACTCCATACATTTGCCATAGAGATCGCAATATACCTCTATCTCTTTATTCTTATTTTCACCGTAGCACAACGCATGATTCCTTTCTTTTCTCATGCCCCAATCGAAAAACATAGAGAGCGATTAAAGGTTATTATTGGGCTTCTAGGACTGCATGTATTACTGGAAATGATTCAGAATAACTCCTCTTTTTTAGTTGATTTTTTACTTGCCTATCTTATTGGAAAAGAGCTCTATCGCTGGAAACTACCTTTTCCAAATCCCAATCCTCTCTTGTGGATTTTACATATTGCACTCTACTGGATTCCTCTCGCCTTTACGATCGAAGGGGTAACCAACATTATCACACTAAGCAGTGGCACAAACTTTTTGTCAATAGGGATTCATGCACTCACACTTGGGTTCTTTTTGACGGTTCTTATTGGTTTTGGCACGCGTGTAACATTAGGACATTCAGGAAATATGATGCATGCCGATCGGCTTACAACAACCCTTTTCTATTGGACGCAAGTGGTTGTTTTTATTCGAATCCTTACCTCCTTGGCAGCAGCAAATAGCTGGAACTTTGTTGTCTTTTTTGATCTCTCAATTACAGTATGGGTTGTACTCTTTGCTCTTTGGGGAAATCGTTTCTTTCCAGTCTTGATTTTTGGTAAAAAATTGATAAATAAGTAGTCAGTAAAGAAAAATAAAGAGTTTTTCTGCTAAAATTCGCCAAATTATAGACTCTTGAACTCTTCGTAGAAAATAGAGCTAACATCAAACAGTTACTTAACAAAGGAAAACAACATGGCACATCATCAGTCAACGATTAAACGTATTAGACAAACTGCTAAAAGAACAGAGAGAAATAGATACTACAGAACAAGATTCAAGAATATTGTTAAAGCAGTAGTTGTTGCAACAGAAGCAAATGATAAAACAGCAGCAACAGAAGCATTTAAAGTTGCTAACAAGCAGATTCACAAAATGGTAAGCAAAGGTTTTATCAAAAAAACTACAGCTGCTAGAAAAGTAAGTAGACTTAATCTAATGGTTAATAAAATTGCTGCATAAGTAGTTCTTCTTCTTTTATATAAGGTATCTTTTGTAAAGATGCCTTTTTATCTTTTTATAACACACCATACAAATTCACTATTAGGTTACTCCTATGTTTAAAGAAAAACTTCAACCCTTTATTGAGCGATACAACGAAATAAATACCCTTTTGAGTTCTCCTGATATTGCTTCTGATATTAAAAGAATGACCAATCTCGGAAAAGAACAAGCCAAACTGAGTAAACTGGTTGAAAAAGCCAATTTATACATAGAGACAGCCGATGCTATTGTTGAAAACAAAGAGCTTTTAGGTGATGCTGAATTGGGTGATTTGGCAAAAGAGGAGTTAATAGAACTGGAACCTCTTCTTCCTAAACTTGAAGAAGATATCAAAGTTTTAATGATTCCAACTGACCCCAATGATGATAAAAATATTATCTTAGAACTTCGTGCAGGTGCAGGTGGAGATGAAGCCTCTCTATTTGTTGCAGATGTCTTTAAAATGTATCTTCGTCATGCAGAAATCGTGGGATGGAAAGTAGAGATTATCTCTTCATCAGATGGTACAGCAGGTGGATATAAAGAGATTATTGCACAAGTTAACGGTGAGGGTGTCTACTCTCAACTCAAATTTGAAGCAGGAATTCACCGCGTACAAAGAGTTCCTGATACGGAAACTCAAGGACGTGTACATACATCGGCAATCACGGTAGCCGTGATTCCCGAGGTAGATGATGTTGAAGTGGAATTAAAACCAAATGATATCAAAATGGATGTTTACCGCTCAAGTGGATGTGGTGGTCAATCGGTCAATACCACCGACTCTGCGGTACGTTTAACCCACATTCCAACAGGTATTGTTGCAGCTATTCAAGATGAAAAATCTCAGCATAAAAACAGAGATAAAGCGATGAAGGTTCTAAAAGCAAGGGTCTATGAATCTCAACTTCAAGCCCAACTTAATGAAACATCAGCACAACGTAAACTACAAGTAGGAACAGGAAGCCGTTCCGAAAAAATCAGAACCTACAACTACCCTCAAAACCGTTTAACAGATCATAGAATAGACCTAACCCTCTACTCTCTGGATAGAATTATGAATGATGGAACACTTAAACTTGTTCTTGATCCACTCAATGCCCATGCACAATCAGAAGCGATTCAAGAAGCTGGATTATAATTGTATCAGGTGTAGTTTATGGCTACACCTTAACATCACTATTCATCTTGATATTTTAAAGCGATCGCTTTGAAATCATCTTTTAATTCAATAAAAACTTTAATAAGTTCAGGGCTATAGGTCGTTCCTTCCGATTCTATAATAATATTTTCTGCCTCCTTAAAACCAAATGCTTTTTTATATCTTCGTTTGCTAATAAGTGCATCATAGACATCTGCTAAGGTCATAAATTGTGCTTCAAGAGGAATCTCATTTTCCTTTAATCCGCTAGGGTAGCCTGAACCATCCCATTTTTCATGATGATAGAAAGCAATATTATAGGCAACCTTTAAAAAATCATTTTTATCATAAAAAATCAATGTATTTTTGATCACATTTTTTCCCAAAAGAGCGTGTGTTTTCATTACCTCAAACTCACTCTTTGTTAATTTCCCAGGTTTTTTTAGAATAGCATCAGGAATACCAATTTTACCAATATCATGCAGAGGTGCTGCCTCATAGATAGCATTAATATAAGCTGGTGTTAAAATATGGCTATACATCTTTTTTTTATAAAAATAGTCTGCCAACAACTTTACATAGTTTTTGGTTCGTAAAATATGTGCACCTGTCTCATCATCATGAATCGTTGCCAAAAGGGTCATGCTATCAACAGTTGCTGAATGTGATCGTAAAAGTGCCTGTCGAGACCTCTTTTGCTCTTTTATATTCAATAAAATAAAAGAGATACTCATGCTAAAAAAGAAAGTCAAAAGAGGAAACCATAAATAACCAATTGAGATATAGATATGGTTAAAATAGAGCAGTGTAACCCATATAATACTCAATGTCATACTCAAAGAAAAGAGAATAAAGATTAAAAGATACCAGCGTTTATAAAGAAAAAAGACCATGAGTAACGATAAGAAAAAAGAGAGATAAAGATTCACCTCTTTATAGATAAAAGGTTGAATATAGAGATCATCATTTAAAATATTTTCAATTAATGTTGCATGTATCATTGTATTTGATACTTTTTTATGATTGCTTAAAAGTTCTCCCCTATTGATCCCTGTTGCACTAGAACCAATTAATACGACCTTGCCTTGAATCATCTTTTTATCCACACGATTTTCTAAAATATCTATTGCTGAAATTCTTTGTGGTAAGGTTGAATTAAAATTTAAAAGGACATAAGAGTCTCTATCCATATAAATATGATGCCCTAAAATTGAAAATTTATTTCGCCCTCTCTCTTCTGTAAGGGTATCAATACTCAAAAGCGTAGCTAAAGCAAACGAAGGAACCAGTCTATTCTGATAATGAATAAAGAGTGGCATTCGGCGAAAAAGTCCATCTCCATCAACTTCTGCGTTAACAAAACCAATATTTTGAAGATTTACTTGAATATTTGGATGGTTACAGAGTGCCGAATTGGCATATATAGAACTTTTTATATGCAAAAATTTGTAACTCTTAAAATAAAACTCTTGACAAGAATGCTTGGCTTCTTCTTGAGATAAATAGATAGAAAGGGTACTATTCGAATTTTTTAGACTCTCTCTTAAGATCAAATCGTTATCTTTTAAACCAATCGGAAGTGTGGGCATCTCAATTTTATAATTGAAAAACTCTTCATAAAAATGCTGAATATTAATAGGAGAGGTTCTATCCTTTTCAGAAAAAATAATATTAACCCCAAGCGCACTTGGGTGAAGAAGTGAAACTTGACCAATCAATTTTGCATTCACAATACGAGGCCAAGGCCACTGACCAAACTTTTTCAAACTTGCATCATCAATGTCAATAATTACTACAGAACTCATGCTTTTTTTACTATCTTTGTACAACTCCATCAAAATATCATAGAGTCGATAATCTAGATTTTGAATGAATGTAGAGAGATAAAAGTGGACTAACAATGCAAATAATACAATGACACTATATTTGATGGATCTCAATCTGCTACTTTTTATTAAATAGTAGCAGTTATCTGAAATGAATGAAATATATAAAAAATCTTTTTTTATATTTCATTTCGTTTGTTACTAAAAATCACTTGCA
>Ga0256824_10000790_pt1 | contig 12333 bp, 13 predicted proteins | sample CV67metaG_FD_191570 | JGI IMG/M metagenome (GOLD analysis project Ga0256824, IMG submission 191570) | Hydrothermal vent microbial communities from East Pacific Rise, Pacific Ocean - CV67 | ecosystem: Environmental > Aquatic > Marine > Hydrothermal vents | place: Pacific Ocean: East Pacific Rise...
CTCCTGCAAAACTTACAGAGTCAAACGAAAAAACTAACTAATCTTCATGTCAACAAGTCCAGAACTACAAACTATAAGCTACGACTTCACTCTTCCTGAGGAGCTTATAGCTACACACCCTGCCTCTCCACGTGACCATGCAAAACTACTTGTTTACGATAGAGCTACACAGACTATAACTCACTCTCACTTTTATGACTTCGAGAAGTTTATTCCAAAAAACGCAGCCCTTATTTTTAACGATACTAAGGTTATAAAAGCACGACTCTTTGGTTTTAAACCAAGTGGTGGGAAAATAGAACTCCTTATAAACAGAGCCTTAAACGCAGTAGATATCAATGTCTATATCCGTGGAAAGGTTAAGGTCGGAACAGTTATAAACTTTGATGAAGAGTTAAACGCAGAGCTAAAAGAGCTAAACACAGATGGAAGTAGAATAGTAAACTTTTATAAAAACAACAAATGCCTGCGTTTTGAGGAGCTGCTACCTATCATCGACAAAATCGGGCATATTCCTCTTCCTCCTTATATACAAAGAGAAGACAACGCAGAAGATGCTAACGAATACCAGAGTGTTTTTGCAAAAGAGGAGGGAGCAGTTGCCGCACCTACTGCCTCTCTTCACTTCACAGATGAACAGCATGAAAAAATTTGTAAAAACTTCCAACATGCCTATGTCACTCTGCATGTCGGTAGTGGAACATTTAAGCCTGTCGATGCGGACATCATTACAGACCATCCTATGCACTCTGAGTACTATGACATCTCAAACACAGCCAAAGAGATACTTGACTCAGATATACCAGTTTTAAGTATTGGAACGACCTCTACACGAACTGTTGAGTTTTATGACAAGCATGGTAAGGTTCAAAAAGGCGAGGCAAATCTTTTTCTTCACCCAAACAACAAACCATCACGAGTAAATCATCTACTCACAAACTTTCACCTACCTAAGTCAACACTGCTAATGCTAGTAGCCTCTTTTGTAGGACTCGAGAAAACGCAGGAGTTGTATGCTGAGGCTATAAAAGAGAAGTACCGTTTTTACTCTTATGGCGATGCGATGCTTATTCTTTAACTAAAGTCTACTGATTTTCCCATTTTTCACTTCTATCTCTCCACTGAGTTCGGCTTCAAAGACTCTGCTTGGAAACTTTGCTAAGGCTTCATCATAAGTAGGGTTTGATTTGCAGTACTCTAAGAACTCATCACTCTTTTCTAGGTCTGCGTTTTTATCATAAAACGCAGAGACAAACTCATCTATGTCATAGATTGGCTTCGCCTTTGCCTCACTTAGAAGCTTGTTAGTTGCTTCACTCTCCCCTATTCTATGAGCTAAGACATAAATCTCTTTTCCTTGTGCGAGAGCAAACTCTACACTTCTCATAGTTCCAGAGTTTAAGTCTGCGTATGTAACTATAAGTATATCACCAAGTGCGACCACTAGCTCGTTTCTTATAACAAAGTTGTATCTTGTAGATGGCGAAGTATCTTTAAACTGACTCATTACAAGACCTGCGTTTTGGATATCTTCTATGAGTTTTGAGTTGATGGCGGGATAGTGTTTATCTAGTCCAGTAGCCGCGACCATGATAGTGTTTGAAGCTTTGGCAGCCTTATGAGCTATGGCGTCCACTCCGATAGCACCACCACTCACTATGCAGATACCTGCGTTTGAGAGTTTTTGAGCTAACTCCTGCGTTTTGTGTCTTGCATATTGGTTTGGTTTACGGCTGCCTACTATGGAAATCTTCCTGCGTTTTAGTAAGGAGGTATCACCTCTATAGTACAACGCTTGAGGATATTTTTTCATTGAGTCTAGCTCTTGTATATGAAAGTCTATACCCTGCGTTTTTTTCATATTAGAGTCTATTTATATAAACTAGTTCTACAGATTTTAGTAGTTTTTTAGACTCATAAAGAGCTTGAAGAGTATTTTTGTGTGGATGACCTATAGCTATAGCAGAGCCATGACTTTTTGCTACTGCAATTGCACGTTTAATCTGCCCTAAGATATATGGCTTATCCATATGATGATCTAAAAAAACATCACGCGCTACATACTTGAGTCCCAAGTTTTTGAGTACCTTTGGTGCCTGCGTTTGAGCTGTTGTTCTACTATCTATGAACTTTATGTTATTTTTGTTTAGTGCATATATAAGTCTATTCATAGCGACTTCATTTGAGGTAAACTTACTCCCAGTATGATTGTTAATATACCTTACCTTAGGGAAGAGTTTTTTTATCTCTTTAATTCTACTTGAGATAAGTTGCTGTGAATCGTTAATTCTGAGAGTAGATGGTTCTTCTGCATGCCAGTTCTGTGCTTCCATAGGCAGGTGAACCATATATATACTCTCATGAGAAGCTAGTTTTGGAGTGTTTGGTCTTGCCTTGCTTGGTGGTAAAAACGACATAGTCAAGGGGAGTCTAAGACTTTTTATAGCCTTTACTTGAGAAGATGTTCCAACATCATCAATGATGATTACTAATTTTGGTCTATTTGGTGAAAGGACAACTTTACGGATTGGTTTTTTAGGTGGGTTTACTAAAGAAACATCCTCAAGTTCGTGTGATGCAGAAACATACTGTTGCACATCTTTTTTAAGAACTTCTTTGAGTCTTTTAGAAACACTTTTCACCTGTGCCTTTTTCTTCTTCTCATCTTTTTTCAGTTGTGCTAAGTTATGAACTCTTTGAGCTTTTCTCTCTTTTGCTATTTCCTCTTTTGCACTGTCATACCCAAGATAATAGCCTCCAACTAAAGAACTTAAAACGAGTGCTATTACTGCAAGTATCCATGCTATGTATGCTAATATTTTTGAGCCGTTTTGACTCTTTTTTGTATGTTTTCTTTTTGCCATTCTCTCTAATCTTTTGTAATTTTTAAAACTATATCCTAAATCAGATTAAACTCTAAATTTTATGGCAATTTGTCATAAAAACAGAGTGAAAATAAGTCTATGTTTTTTTTAAGTAAAATTTCTGTATAATCCCGAGTTCCTTTCTCTTTGTAATGTCAATATTGACACTATATTTAGATCCAAAGGGGAAACAAAAGCCGAGAGGCATATACCAAGAGGAGATCATACTATATGAGAAACTACGAAAACTTAGTAATCGTAAAACCTACATTTACAGCAGAAGAAATTCAAGCAAGCATTAAAGCAATCGAAGAAGTTATTACTTCAAACGGTGGCGAAATTCAAGCTACAAGCCCAATGGGAATGAGAAAATTAGCATACCCAATTGACAAAAACGAACGTGGTTACTACCATGTTGTATATTACACAATCGCTCCAGCATCAATCGCTGAAATCGAAAGACGTTTCCGTATTAACGAAGATTTACTTCGTTTTGTAACAATCAAGTACGACACTAACCGTGAAAAACTTGCTTACAACGGTCTTGTTGAAAAAGCTAAAAAAGCAGCAGAAGCTCCAGCTAAAGTTGAAACTCCAGCAGTAGAAGAAGCACCTGTAGCTGAAGAAGCTCCAGTAGCAGAAGCAGCAACAGAAGCTCCAGTAGCAACTGAAGCAGCAGCAGAGTAATTAGTAAACACTAATAAAATTTAAGGAAAACTTATGTTCAATAAAATAATTTTAGTTGGTAACTTAACACGTGATATCGAACTCAGATACTCTCAGGGTGGTATGGGAATAGCAAAAACTGCTATCGCTACTAGCCGTAAATTCACTTCTAACGGAGAGAAAAAAGAGGAAGTATGTTTTGTAGATATTACATTTTTCGGAAGAAGTGCTGAAGTTGCTAACCAATACCTAAGAAAAGGGAGTAAAATCCTAGTTGAGGGTAGATTAAACTTTGAACAATGGGTAGACCAAAATGGCGCGAAACGTTCTAAACACTCAGTAACAGTTGAGACTATGCAGATGTTAGACTCTAAGGGTGATAACCAAGGTGGTGGTGGATACAATGCACCAGCTCAAGATAGCAACAATGCTCCTTCTCAAGGTCAGCAACAAAGCTATCAACAGCCTGCACAACAACAGCAACAACAAAGTTATCAGCAACCTGCTCAACAGCAGCAGAGCTATCAACAAGCGCAGCAGCCAAGTTATAACAATAACCAAGCAGCAGCACAAAGTCGTCAAATGCCAAGTAGTGAGTCAATCCCAACGATTGACATAGATGAAGACGAAATTCCGTTTTAGACTAAAAAATATACAACAAAGGTAATACCATGTCAGAAAAAAGAAAATACAAAAAAAGATATTGTAAATACTGTGAAGCAAAAGTTGACTTCATGGATTATAAAGATGCAGGAGCACTTCGTTTCTCTCTTTCAGAAAGATATAAAATCATGCCACGTCGTTTAACAGGTAACTGTAAACGTCACCAAGATATGATTTCAATCGTAATCAAACGTGCTCGTGCAGCGGCTTTAGTTCCGTACACAGTAACACGTAAGCAAGTTGTAACTGCACCATTCGAAAACCTAAGATAGGTTTTCTTTAAGTCCCTTTTAGGGGCTTATCCTACTTTTATCTCTCCACAAAATTTTCAATCTTAATCCCTTACTAGAGTTTAGGAATATTTATTGCTATATTTTATTAAAAAAGCGATTATATGAAAGCACTCCTATTTTTAACACTACTTCTCAGTTCTATTTATGCAAATAAAACAGACTTTTCTGTCATAGTTCACAAGCCTTTTGATGCTGCTCTGTTTGATATAACCGAAGATTATGACCGTACAATCACGGCGGTAGGTTTCTCTAAAGAGTATAAACCTAACTCAAATACCCAAAAGTCATATACAAATGCCTTTGATTATCTTGCTAGTGTTTCACAACAGTATGGCTCTCAGATGCACATTCTCAAAGTAGACAATAAAGCAAACATAATTCTCTCAAAAATTTCTAACTTTACTAAGTTTAACGAGGCAGTTGCAGTAGTAAAAACTCCAACAAATGGCTATTTTATAGGTGGCTATACTATGGATGGTTCACTACTTATAGTGAAACTCGATGCAAATGCAAACCTTATCTTCACAAAGACCTTCGGTACAAAAAACTATGACCGAATGAATAACCTAATTCTAATGAGTGATGGTGGTGTTCTCGCTGTTGGTTCTTCTATAACCTCGCGTTCACAGCACGACTCACTTTTTGAGACAGGTCTTGGAAACAATGACATATATATAACAAGGTTCTCAAAGGATGGGCATAAGCTCTGGAGCAAAAAATACGGTACACAGAATGATGATATAGGGATAGATGCAGTTGAAGCAAGAGATGGCTCTATCATAGTAGTAAGTACCTCCTCTTACAACAAAAACAGAGATGTAAGTTTTATGCGTCTAACTGAAAATGGAAATCGTGTTTGGCTCAAAATCTATAAGCACTCTATCGAAAATGAAGAGACAATAGTTCCAAGAAAAATAATTAGACTACGGGATAATAACTTTGTAGTATCACTTAGTCAGTACAACCAAAAAAGAAAAGAACATATACGTCTAGTGAAGTTTGACTTGTATCAAAACATCCTTATAGATAAAGAGATATTTACAACTTATCCAAGCACACTTAACGATATAAAAGAGTTCTCAGACGGTACACTTATAGGTGTTGGTTATGTTAAAGATATTCATAACACTGATGGGCTTGCTATGGTTCTTGACTCAAACCTACTTATGCTCAACCAAGAGCATTATGGAGAAGAAAACTATGATGTTTTTAATGCAGTAACTATTCTTCATAATTCCCAAGTAGCAGTAGCAGGTATCCACACTAACAACGACTCACAAGAGTCAAATATGTGGATAACAAAACTCAACAAAGATGCTTCGATGTCTCAAATATCTGCTCATATAGGTAACTTTCATCTTAGACTCAAGGAACTTTTTAAAGATGAGATTGCACAAAACCTACTTACAATAAAAGAAGATTTAAGCATCAATCTCACACATGAGTCTCTTTACTTTGAAGTTGGGACATATAAACTAACTACAAAACAGAAACGATTTTTGAAAGCCTTTTCAAATAAGCTCTTAAAATTTCTTAGTGCAAATCAAGCTTATATCAACACCCTAGAGATAAGTGGACATACTTCTAGTGAGTGGGGAACTAATAACTTTGAAGAGACTTATCTAAAAAATGAGAAGCTTTCACTTGAACGTTCTTTTGCGACCTTAAGTTATATCTTTAAAACGCAGGATAAAAGCAAACAAATTTTACTTACAAAAATAGTAAAAGGAAGTGGTGAGAGTTATAAAAATAGAATGATGTTAAATGATAAAGAAGATAAAGCGATGTCGAGAAGAGTGAGTTTTAAGATTTTACTAAAGTAACCAAACTCAAAAGAGTTTGATTAAGAGTTTGGGATTAACCACAAGATGGTACTTCACCATCTGATGCATATTTCCAAACGAAGTCATAAAGGTTAGTAATATCTTTTTCTTTCATTTTTTTGATTTTCTTCACACCATGTGGACAGATTGCTTTCCACTCATCTTGAATAGTACCAGCATCTTTTAAAGAAGCCCAAGTTTTACGGTCATGTTTAGTTGCAAAAACTGCACCATTTTTAAGTCCGTCTTTTTTACAAACTTTTAATTTTTTAAGATAGTATTTCTGACCTTTTTTAGCATCAGCCATTGCACTTGTTGTAAAAACTGATCCAGCTACCATAGCAGCTAATAATAAAGCAGTTGCTTTTTTCATGTAATTTCCTTTTTATTGTGATAACACTGTGATATGTTACAACTTATTTTATAAATAATAGATTAATCTTATAAGCTGGTTTTGAAACTTTAGTTATGAGTCTCTATCTACGAACGTCTATCTCTAGATGATTCACGAAATTCTAAACGAGTCTTATCTTGTTTGAGTTTTTTATAGAGCTTGAACTTTGCTTGTTCTAGTTCTTTGTCATCATAAGAAAAATCAGCTTTTAGTGTATCTGCATCTATCCCTGCGTTATCCATAGCAAAGAGCTTTAACTCTTTCTTTGTAAGTTTTGCTTTAAGAGCTGAGTAGAGTTCTTTGTCCTCTACAATCAAGTCCGTTATATCTAAAACGCAGCATGTTGCGAGTGCTTCTCTAAAACTATTTTCTTTGTGGTACTGTCTCCAGACTGAGTTATCTAACATATATATTCCTTATATTTTATCTAGTATTTGAGTCAAATCTTTTGTCTCAATTATAATGTTTGCTTCGGCTTTAAGTACATCTCTTGCACAAAATGCCACACGAGTTCCAGCATGAGCGAACATACTTAGGTCATTTGCCCCATCTCCACAAACAAGAGTTTCCTCTGCGTTTACACCTAAAATCTTCTGTAAACGCAGGAGCATATCGCCTTTTGAGTGTGAGAACATCATATCTCCACCTACAAGTCCTGTAAGTTTTCCATTTTTTTCATGAAGCACATTTGAAAAATCTGCGTCATATCCAAGTATATCTTTGGCATGTCCCGTAGCTGTTCTAAAACCACCTGAAAAACAGATAACCTTAATGCCTCTGCGTTTTAGCTCGGCTATGGTCTCTACTGCACCTGGCATATATGGTAAGTTTTGACTTATCTTCTGAACTACTGAAAAATCTAGTCCTTTAAGTAGCCCTACTCTCTGTTGTAATGACTCAAAAAAATCAAGTCTTCCACTCATAGCCTCTTCCGTTATTTCTGCAACCTCTTTACCGATTCCTAACTCATCGGCAAAAAAGTCTATTGTTTCGCCATCCATAAGTGTAGAATCGAAGTCAAATACTGCAAGTTTTAACATATATTATCTCTCTTTTATTTTAATACTATAATTATACCCATTTAGCAATTTTTTTGGCTGTATAATACTCAGATGTGCTATAATTCTCTCACAATTATAAAAGGTTTTTCTTTGCGCTTATGTTATCTCTATTCTAATGAGTCGTCGTATCCAAGTATTGATACTCTTCTAAATACTTTTAATACTTCAAAAGTAGATATAAATACAACTCAGACAGTTGATAACTATGACGTATATATAATAGACTTACACGATGCAGATAAAAATATCTCTAAAAAAATTATAGATATGTTTGCAGATAAAGTGCATGTATTAGTCTACTTCATCATTCCTAAAAAATATACTCTTCTCCTTTTTCAACTAGCATTTCGTCTCAATGCAAAGTCAATAATAACGCAGAGTCAAAATGTCTACAAGTTGATAGATAAAATCAAAGCAGATGAGAAAGCACTTGTCCATGCTAATTTTGAAAAGTGGCTAGGTCATATTAAGATAAATACACAGAAGTTTTTAGTTTATAAACATGAGAATCCTGTCTATATAAATGATACTGTTCTTAGTCTCTTTAGCTGTGATACGGAAGAGATATTTAAAGCGCAGATACTTCCTCAGATAGACACCCAAACACTTTTGTCTTCAGATACTAAAGTCCTTGTAGAGTTAGTAGATGCACTCCATCAAAACAAGACATATGAACTCAGAAGTTTAACAGTTTCTGAGTCAGATAAACTTTTATATATAGATGTGAGTAGTGAGGTAGAAGACTCAAATAATTTTCTCTCGAATAAATTTTCATTTATAGAGGTTTTAAAAGAGAAGATATTAGAAAAAAATATTTCAGAGTCAAACATCTCTCTTCTTACAATCAGCATAGAAAACTCTCATCAACTATCTGATAAATACGGCATAGTAGATTTTGAGAGTCAACTTTTTAACTTCATCTCTTATATGAATACTCTTTTAAATGACACTATAATTTTTGCACAGTTTGAACATGATTTTTATGTTTTACTTTTTGAAAACATCCCTAATGAAGAGCTTAGTACAGTTGGTCATAGTTTTTACACACAAGTTCTTAACTACATTCAAACTAAAAATTCTAAAATATTATTAGACCTATTTATATTTAATCTTGACAATAAAGAACTCAGTGAAATTCTTTCTACACTCTCTGAAATGGAAAGTAAAAAACTCGTATTAACACAAAAAACTAAATCATATATTCAGCACTTAACAGGTGGGAATGGGGCTAAAGATATTTTAGAAAGTGCCTTTGCAAACAAGATTAAGTTTAAAATACTCAATATTTATCATGGACTGGTGATAAATACATCCTCTAAAATTTTGAAAGTCACACAGGACACTATCTACATTACATTTGAATCACTTCAAGGTATAGTCCTCAAAAATGAGAAAAAAACAGTCCTCCAATCAGATTACTTTTCTAATGACATATATGCTGATGTGAAGCAGATAAACTTAAATAAAAAGATAGTAGTTCTTGAGAATTTCAAATTTTTAAAAACAAATGCAAACTCGAGAAAGTATGCACGAGTTACACCATCTATAAAAATCCCTATTGCTATCAATACTAAGAAAAATGTTCTTCATGGAGTAATCTTAGATTTATCTATAAAATCAATCGCGATACAGATTAAACATCAGTCCCACAGTGAACTAGACAAACTAACACCAGTTACCTTAGTTTTTAATCTCTTAAACAAATCTTCCGAAGATGGATATATTCAACTTAGCATAAATGCAACCATAACACTTATGTCAGATGTAGATAACAAGGGACAACATAAAGTAGTTTGTGACCTTGCACAAGACACACATGATATTGATATTGTTTTAAAGTATGTCTATGAAAGACAAAAAGAATTAATAATCGAACTTAAAAAAATGTCAAAGTTAAACTAAAACAGTATCTCTTTTGTTATAATAACATTACTATAAAATTTAGGATTTTTTTTGTTTGACACTCTGATAAATAAACTACAAAACGGTACATATATAAGTCTTGAGACAACTCCGGGGCACTCTCCACAGTTCACTCCAACTGTAGACAAGATAGAAGCTCTAGGACTTGACAAATATGTAGATGCATTTTCAACTACAGACAACCCTCTTGCAAAGTTAAAATACAATGCACTTTTTGCAGCAAAGATACTCCAAGATAGATTTAACAAGCCTGTTATCGCAACTATGAGTATGCGTGATAGAAATAAAATCGCTCTTCAGTCTGACCTACTCGGTGCAAATGAAGTAGACATTAGAGCTATCTTAGCACTTACCGGTGATCCTGCAACTATCTCTGACCAGCCTCATGCTAAGGGTGTTTTTGAAGCAGATAGTTCACTTTTACTTGAGATAATCTCTGCGTTTAACTCAGGTATGAACTATGCTGGAAAACCTTTTGCACATAAACCAAAAGAGATATATCCATTTGCAGTTGTAAACTCTTATGCAAAAAATCCTAAAACACTTCAAAAGAAGATGCAAAAGAAGATAAAAAATGGGGCGAAGGGTATCATCACTCAACCTGTCTATGATATACAAAATGCTAAGCAACTTTTAGGGCTCTTAGATGCTGCAAACGCAGACTGTTGTCCTGAGTACAAAAAAGCAGAACTTATACTTGGAATCTTTCCTATCACAAAACTCCGTACTGCACAGTTCTTGGCAGCTCATGTTCCAGGTATAAATGTACCTGATGAATGGATAGAAGCACTCCGAATTGCAAATGCTAATGGTGGTGCAGAAGAAGAGTACAAGGTTGGATTTGAGCTTAGTAAAAACCTTTTTGATGAACTAAAAGCATACCACCCAAAGATACACCTCATGACTGCAAACCAGTTTGAACTAGCACACGATATACTAAAATAACTAGCCCAAGGAAATAAAAAACTATGATTGACTTAAAATTATTACAAAAAGATTTTGATGGGGTAAGTACAAAACTTGCTCGCAAGGGTGTTGATGCAGCACTTATGGAAGAACTAAAAACAAAAAACGCAGAGTTAAAAGTAGCTAAGGCTGCGTTTGAAGCACTACAAGCCTCACAAAATGCTATGAGTAAAGAGTTTGGTGTTTACAAAAGAGAAGGTAAAGATATCTCTGAACTTAAGGCTCGTGTAGATGCAAACAAGCTCAAGGTTACTGATGCTATAGAGATTCAAAGAGAGGCTCAAGAAGCTCTTGAGAACCTTGCTATGGCAGTACCAAATATACCAGATGACTCTGTTCCAAATGGCGCTGATGAAAATGACAATGTAGAGATAAAAAAAGTTCTTACACCTAAAGAGTTTTCTTTTAAACCAAAAGAGCACTGGGAACTTGCAGAAGATAATGGTTGGATAGATTTTGAACGTGGAGTCAAGATGGCAACATCAAGATTTTCTATCTCTTTAGGTATGGGTGCAAGACTTGAACGTGCACTTATCAACTTCATGCTTGACTTTAACCGTAGCCGTGGGTTTGAAGAGGTAAGTGTTCCAGCTCTTGTTAACCGTGCAGCACTTGAGGGAACAGGACAACTTCCAAAGTTTGAAGATGACTTATACAAAATGCAAGGACAAGAGCTTTTCTTAATCCCAACAGCAGAAGTTCCAGTAACAAACATCTACTCAGATGAGATTTTGACTGCTGATGAACTCCCTAAAAAAATGACAGCATATACATCTTGTTTTAGAAAAGAAGCAGGAGCTGCTGGACGTGACACAAGAGGGATGATAAGACAGCATCAGTTTCATAAAGTTGAACTTGTAACGATAGCAAAACCTGATGAGAGTGAAAAAATATTTGACGAGATGGTAGAGTGTGCATCAGATATACTAACTGCCCTAGAACTCCCTCACCGCATAGTGAACCTATGTACTGGTGACTTAGGTTTTGGCGCTGCATATACAAACGATATTGAGGTGTGGTTACCAGGTCAAGACCAATACCGTGAAATCTCTTCTATCTCAAACACAAGAGACTTCCAAGCTCGCCGTGCAAAGATAAGATATAAAGACAAAGATACGAAGAAAAACACCTTTGTACACACACTAAACGGTAGTTCTCTAGCTGTTGGTCGTACATTAGTAGCTATCATGGAAAACAATCAAAAAGAAGATGGAAGTATAGATATTCCTGAGGTTTTAAAGCCTTACTTAGGGATGTAGGTTACTCTTTTTAGAGTAAATCGTTGAGAGTGGCTGCCTATATATAGCCACTTTTATTGCTAGTTTAATCTTCCAACCACTACAAACTATCTGACTATAAGCGACAAATTAATATCACAACCTTTAATTCCCATAATTTCTTTTTTATAATTTTCAAATTCTATTTTTTCATCCAAATTTTAAAAGGCTGAAGAGAATCAATATATTCAACTACATCATCAACATCTTGTAGGAGGATTGGAAGTTGAGGCATAGCATTTGCACTGTAGCCAAACTTTCTATACATTGATGAGGGAGAAATTATATATTTATAAATATCCTCTTTTTTTCTAGTATAAGAGACCATATTAAAATCAGGTCCCATACCTGTTCCCATATTTACACTATGACAGTTTGCACAATTTTGGGTATAAACATCTTT
>Ga0256824_10000791_pt1 | contig 12331 bp, 15 predicted proteins | sample CV67metaG_FD_191570 | JGI IMG/M metagenome (GOLD analysis project Ga0256824, IMG submission 191570) | Hydrothermal vent microbial communities from East Pacific Rise, Pacific Ocean - CV67 | ecosystem: Environmental > Aquatic > Marine > Hydrothermal vents | place: Pacific Ocean: East Pacific Rise...
TTAGAGTTGGTAAACAATAGAGACGAATTAGATTATATCCGTTTTATGGCAAGACGTATTAACTCCATTATGCAAGAGTTTTTTTCAAACAAAGAGATGACAGTGGTTGACTTTAAACTAGAGTTTGGTCGAGATACAGATGGGAACATTATTTTAATTGATGAGCTAAGCCCCGATAACTTTAGATTTTGGGATGCCAACACAGGTGAAAGTATGGACAAAGACCGATTTAGAAAAGGTCTAGGTGGACTTAAAGTAGCTTATGAAGAAGTACTAAACAGAATTTTAGGAGAAGTAAAATAATGACTGCAATTGTAAATATATTTTTAAAAGAAGGTGTTCTTGATCCTCAAGGAAAAGCAATCCATCATGCACTTGATGCAATGAATTTTGAAGGTGTAGAAGATGTTCGCATGGGTAAACAGATTGTTTTAAAACTCACTTCAACCAACAGAGATGATGCAATGAAAGAAGTTGAACAGATGGCTGAAGATATTTTAGCAAACACCGTTATTGAAGATTATACTATCGAGTTAATATAATGAAACATATCGCTGTATTACAATTTCCAGGAACAAACTGCGACTTAGATACCAAGTATGCTTTTGAAAAACTTGGTTGTACCACAACTGTTGTTTGGCACAAAGAGACAAATCTTCCAGAAAACACCGATTTGGTTGTTGTGCCTGGGGGTTTCTCTTATGGAGACTATTTACGTTCTGGAGCTATTGCACAATTTTCGCCTATTATGAAAGCTGTAATAGAACATGCCAACAAGGGTGGTCAAGTTTTAGGAATTTGTAATGGTTTTCAAATTTTAACAGAAGTTGGTCTTTTACCAGGTGCATTAAAGAGAAACATTGGTCTTCACTTTATTTCAAAATTTCAAACATTAAAAGTGGTGAACAATTCAAATAACTTTTTACAAAAATGTGATAACAATGAAGTTCTAAATATCCCTATTGCTCATGCTGATGGTAATTACTACATTGATGAAGAGGGCTACAATGAACTAGAAGCCAATGAACAAATTTTAGTACGATACTGTGATGAAAATGCTGAACCTGTTGTCATTAATGGTTCACTAACTTCTATTGCAGGTATTTGTAATAAAAATAAAAATGTATTTGGACTAATGCCTCACCCAGAACGTGCATTGGAGAACATTTTAGGTTCAGAGGATGGCGTTAAAATGCTAGAAGGACTCATCGCGTAATGCAAACCCTAAAAATACCCCTTTTACTTTTTATACTTTTTATTTCCACCATCAACTCCTTACTTCATGCCGATGATGTAACTTTCTCATATGTTCCAAACAAGGTCTATGAGAAACAAATTTTTCCCATTAGTTTTTTAATCACGAGTTCAATTAAAAATGAAAATGTTCAATTTAATTTTTATGGTGGAAAGAAACCTATTTTGAATGAACCTGAGATTATTCATAATGAGACAAAAACTTTTTACACTTTTTATTTTAAAACCACTGAAAAGCTTTTTAGAATTCCTAAAATAGCAGTTACCCTCAATGGTGCAAAAAAAATTCTCAGTGAAGTAAGAATACCTGTAAAAAAACTCAGCAAGGCTAAAAACTTTTCAGGAGTTATTGCCTCTGGGTTAAAAATTAAAAATCATCAAGCCTCTATTTTTGATGAGAATTCAAATATGATTGCTATTTCAATAGAAGCATATGATGCAAACTTGGAAGATATTTATATTCCTTCTGCTTTAAAAGATGGTATAGAAAATGCAAAAAGAACAGGTTCTAAAATGGAGATACACTACTATATAGTCTTGCCTTCAGAAGATAAATCTTTAACTTTTTCCTATTTTGATACCATTAAAGAGACATTTGTAAATAAAACCATTCCTATTCAACTTCATGATGGAGAAGTTGCTGCACAAACTGACTTAAACCCTAAAGATGATAGTTTTGAAGCACTTAAGAAATATGCTTTACTTAGTTTAAGTATTCTTTTTCTTCTACTTTTTCTATGGAAACGAGATTTTTTCTATCTGGTTTTAGCTGTTATTGCAGCAGGAATTCTTTTGACTTTTTATACAGCTCTTGCAACAGTTTGCGTAAAAGAGGGTTCACCACTCTATATTGTACCAACGTCAACAAGTACAACGTCAGTACATGTAGATAAAAGTTTTACCACAACCAAACTGGCAGAACGTAATGGTTTTGTAAAAATTAAGTATAAAAATGGAACAGTGGGATGGATAAAGAATGAAAATCTTTGCAAAGATTAGATTCTACTATGGTGCTGCAACTATTTCATTTATAGCTGCAGGAGTCATGGTTCCTCTTATGATGCTTTTTAGCAACAAAAAAAGCTTTATTTTGCACTACTGGAACAAGGTTATTGTTTTTCTTCTTGGAGGAAAAATAGTCACCAATGGAAAAAGAGACAACGATGCAGATATGTTTGTAATGAACCATCAAGGTATTATAGATATAATCGCTATAGAAGCGGCCGAAAATACGGACTTAAGATGGGTAGCAAAAAAACAACTTTTTGATGCTCCTTGGTTTGGATACTTGTTAAAACTTCCCAAGATGATAGAAGTCGACAGAGAAAATAAAAGTGGTTTAATTAAGCTTTTACGTGATGCCAAAGAGACGAAAGAGAAGACCAATCGAGTAATTGCTATTTTTCCAGAAGGGACAAGAACAAACAAGCAAAAACTTTTAAACTTCAAAGGTGGTACGCGAGTTATCTCAAACAAACTTAACTTATCTATACAGCCAATTATTATTACCAACAGTAAATTACTATTAAATGAACACAACAGAACTGCTCATTCAGCTACCGTACACATCAACTACTTAGAAACATTTACTGTAGAAAGTAACGATAAAGAGTGGTACAATAGCCTTCAAAAAAGAATGCAAGTAGCCATAGATAATGAATATAATAAATATGAAAGAGAACGATAAAAATGATAGATGAAACCCCATTAATAAATGAGTTAGAAAAACATATAAGAATTTTAGTCAAGCCACTCAAAGAAGAACAAGAACTCTCTAAAGTACTAAAAGTAAAGCTCACAAAGAAAGAGTTTAAAGTTTTAAAAACATGGGCATACGATGAGCCTATAGCTGAACTCTTAACAAAACTAGACATGGATGAGATACGTTATGGAGAACTTTCTCTTAAGCTCATCAAAAAGATGAATCAAGAGAAGTTTAAACAAGAGGTTTGTGTTTAAGCAAAGTTTTTTAGATATATAAGAGGGGAATTTATCCCTCTATATAATTCTTAAGTTTACGCCCTACTCTTGGGTGTTTTAATTTTTTAATAGCAGACGATTCAATCTGTCTTACACGCTCTCTGGTTACAGAAAGCTCTTTTCCAATCTCTTCAAGTGTTCTATCACTCTCATCTACTAAAAGACCAAAACGCATTCGAATAACGGCTTTTTCTCTCTCATTTAACTGGTCAAGTACTTCATCAATTTGATTGTTTAAATCATCTTTTAACACAGCGTCAGATGGACTTACTGTTGTTTTATCTTCAATAAAATCTCCAAATCTACCATCATCTTCATCTCCCACTGGAGTTTCAAGACTTACAGGTTCTTTGGTGATTTTAATAACATTTTTAACCTTATCAACAGACAATCCAACCTCTCTAGCAATCGTATCTAAATCTGGCTCTTTTCCTGTCTCTTGAAGATTCTTACGAATAATTTTATTAATTCGATTAATCGTCTCAATCATGTGGATTGGAATACGAATGGTACGTGCTTGATCTGCAATGGCTCTTGAAATAGCTTGACGAATCCACCAAGTTGCATAAGTAGAAAACTTATAACCTTTTTGGTATTCAAACTTATCAACAGCTTTCATAAGACCAATATTTCCCTCTTGAATTAAATCTAAGAAAGGTAAACCACGGTTGGTATAACGCTTTGCAATAGAGACAACAAGACGTAAGTTTGACTTTGCCATACGGGTTTTTGCAATTTCAGAACGGTGTTTACCACGACGAATTTGACCTAAGATTTCTTCAAGTTTTTCAGGGTCTAAGTTAAAGCTATCTTTACTTGCCTCTCGTGTTTCATAAAGTTTTTTAATCTCAACATACGTACTAACCATAGTTGTTTCAGGTACAGCATCTGTAATGTCTTCTTTGTCCATCTCTAAGATATTTTCTAATATCTTTTTGTGATTTTCTTTTAATGTATCATTAAAAAGAGGTAATTTATACTCCAATCTTTTTAACTCTTTATCAAAACCATCATCACTTTTAAGTGCTGTCTCCATGGCTTTAACAAGTTCATTAATAAGCTTAGAAGTAGGTCCTAAATCAATCAGTGCTTGTTTTACTTGTTGCTTTTTAAATGCAACCTTCATCTGCTCATGAAGCTTTTTATCGGCAGTATCATCACTCTCTAAAATTGACTCTAGCTCTTCATGATTTTTCAACCAATCTTTTTTAGCCTTATCCAATGCTTTAAAGGAACTTACAACTTGTTTAACTCGCTTATCTACACCTTTAGCAACTTTCTCTTTAGCACTTTCAGGTGATACGTCTTCTGCCTTATCATCTGTTGTCTCTTTTTCATCTTCAAAACTTTTAAACAACTCTTTTACACGTCGTTCTCTATTAAGAAGAGGATCTTTATAGTTAAGAATATAGTCAATAAGATAGGGAACAGAACAGATGGCATCTAAAATAACATCTTCTCCAGCCTCAATCTCGCGACTCAAGTAGATCTCTTCATCTTTCGTTAAAAGTGGAATTTTACCCATTTCACGAAGATACATACGAACAGGACTGTCAGATCGACTCCATTCAAGTAACTCTTTCTCTTTTAAGAAATCGAAACCATCTTCATCAGCATTTAAAGCTTGTCGTTCTCTTGCTAATGCTCGTTTTTTCTTCTCTAATGCTGATTGATATTTTGCATATTCAGAAGAGGTTACAACATCTATTCTACTGTCTTTTGATAGTTTAAATATTTTTCGTGATTGTACAAGTGTGGGTTGTTTTTCAAACTCTTTTGCAAGGTTTTCAAAGGTAATTAAATCACCTTTTTTACAGGTTTTAAAAATTTCGTCTAGTTTTTTATTGATGTCGTTTACAGCCAAGAGGAAGACTCCTTGTTAAATATTATCGTGGATTTGTGGAAGCATAATTTTAGTGGATTATACCCAAATTATTTTAATGTTTATTTAAATATCTTTTAAAAGTCTATATTTAGGTATTTAAAAAGTTTTTTACTCAACTATAGTTTCTTTAAAATCTTCTAATTTTAAAACAACATTATTATTTTGACGTAAATTTAACATTTTTTCTCGACTATAAGCACAGTAAATACCCCGTAAAGCACGATTAATCATCTCATGAGCAACGAGAACAACCAGTGTTTCATTTTGAATGCTTTTTAACCAAACATTAATCCGTTTTGTAACCATCTCATAAGACTCTCCACCACCATCTAATAGATAATCCCACTTATTGGCTTCTCTCTCTTCAAACTCTTTGTTATGCTCTGTTTTGCAAAATTGTTTTGTTTTTCCTTCAAAAATTCCATAATGAACCTCTTGAATATTCTCATCAAAAATAATTTTACCTTTATCAATGCCCAATGTTTCAGCAATAATAAATGCACTCTCTTTTGCTCTTCCTAAGGGAGAGGAAAAAAATTTATAGGGTTCATTTAAATTTAAAATTTTAGCAATTTTCAATGCATTCTCTTTTGCTTGTTCTTTACCAAGATCCGTTAAATTAGAGTTTAACTGACCTTGGTAACGCCCCTCAACGTTCCACTTGGTTTGACCATGACGAAAGAGTATAATCGTAGGTAAATTCATCCTCACCGTCGCTTGGTAAGACGTTCCATACCATACCAAAGAAGAGCAATAATAGAGGCTAAAACAACAAATGGAATCCAAGGATAAGCTTTAAAATACTCAAATAGAGCTGTCATTGAATCTCCTGCATAAAAGGCACTTAACATAATCGTTAAAACAAAAAATGGAGAAGCTAACGCGTTGTAGAGAGCAAATTTTTTAAAATCATACCGTGAAAGTGCCATAGAGATAGGAATCAGTGTTTTAATTCCATAAAGAAACTTTTGAATAAAAATTGCCAATACACCATATTTTCGTAAGATAAGTGTAGAGAGTGCAATTTTACGTTTATGTTTTTCAAAATAGGGTTTAATATCCTCTTTATGATAACGTCCTAAATAGAAAAGAAACATATCTCCTATAAAGTTAAACACAATTGCAATAATAAGCGAGACAATCAAATTCATCTCTCCAAGAAAAGAGAGAACCCCTGCTGCTGCCACAACAATAAGTGAACCACCAAAAGAGAAAAAAGCCAGAGCCAAATAGCCCCAAGCACTAAGATTTAATAATGTATCTTCCAAACAAGACCTTTAATTTTTTAAAAGATTATAGTATGATTTCTTTAAAAAATCAGGTCTATACCCCATGTTTGAAACCCTACTCTCCATTATTTTTGTTTATGTTTTTATCTTTCTTGGTTATCTTGCCAAGCGAATTTTTAAAGAGGAGATGGACTCTAAGACATTAACCCTTTTTTCGGTCTATTTTTTGCAAGGTTTTGTAACCGTTTGGGGTTTCTCAACTGCAAAACTCTCTACAGAACATTTGGTAGTTCCTCTCTACTACTTCTTTATTATTTTTCTTATTTTTCTTCCCACTCTTTTATTAACGAGAAAGTTCATTAAAGATCCAAAAGAGAGAGCCATCATAAACATAGCAGGATTTGTAGGAAATACAGGAAATATCGGTATTCCCTTAGGCATTGCACTCTTTGGAATGGAGTCAGTTATCTATACTACACTGATTAATATTGCCAATGTTTTTGTGGTTTATATTTTGGGTACCTATATCTACTCCAGAGGCTCATTTTCTATTAAACAGTCGCTCCTTAACATTATTAAAATCCCCATTATTCCAGCCTCTATTCTAGCCATATTAATAAATATTAATCAGATTCAAGTTCCACTCCAAATTCAAGAGTTTTTTAAAATGGGTGCGTATGCAGGGATTGTATTACAACTCTTTTTACTGGGTACATTTCTCTATGGCATCAAACTCACTTCTATAAAAAAATCTATTTTCATAACTGTAATGGCTCAAAAGTTTATTTTAATTCCATTGGCTTCGGCTATTATTTTAAGCTTTACAGACCTGTCTCTTTTTGTACAAGGGGTTATACTTATGGAGATGTTTGTTCCTTTAGCCATAGCAAACATCAACCTAGCCTCACTTTATGATTGTAGACCTAGAGAGGTGACAGCACTTATTCTTCTGAGTACGCTTATCTTTATACCTATTTTATTTCTACTGAGTGAGATTCTAAAAAATTATTATTTATAAAAAATATCGGATAGAAGCAAACCCCTCTGCTCCACTCTTTTTACACTGTACAATATGCTCTTTGGTGACAATTCCACCTAAAGCAATTACAGGAATACAGAGTAGAAAGACAACCTCTTTTAGAGCTTCTATCCCTTTAGGTCTTCCCTTATTTGGTGTAGAAAAGATAGGACTAAAAGTTATCATATCTGCACCTAAGAGTTGAGCATTTAATGCTTCATCTAAAGTATGCGTACTGACAACAACAAACAACCCTAAAGCTTTGGCTTTTTTTATCTCTTCAAATTGGGTTGACTTTAAGTGGACACCATCAGCTCTTAATTTATGGGCTAAGATATAGTCTGTGTGAAGCAGTACTTTCTCGAAAGAGTGATTTCTAACTTCCATAAGAAATTGCTTTGCTTGAGAGGGGTAATTACAACTTAATTTGTCTCTGTAGACTATGATATTGGCTTTTAATGAAAAACGTGTTAAATCACTTTGTAGCGTATTAAAATTGAGTGTTGTGGGGTCTGTGATGGCATAGGCTATCATTGTAAATTTTTTAGCCTATTTACTAACAAGTTCTTCTAGTAGTTTTGTCTGTTTTCTTAACTCATTTAATTTCTCTTGTCTCATTAAAAAATATTCAATAAGCAACACAAAAAATAGTCCAGGTACTGCACCTAAAAAAGAGCCAAAAAGCGAATAGAAGATACCAACATTTAGTAGAAGAAAAAAAAGAGTTGATGCACCCAAGAAGGCAAAAGCCCAAGATGCACCAAGTAGAAAATTTATCAATATTGATAAATAAGGAGAAGATAGTTTCATAATTAACCTAAATCTATCAAAGTCACTAAGTTTTAAAACTTAGTGATCATCATCTATAGCTACTGCACCTGCAAGGTACACATAGATAAGAATCATAAATACAAATGTCTGTAACAGTGCTGAGAAAGACAAAAGTAAATATGCTGGTAGTGGAGCAAAAAATGGAACCAGCATTAAAAGTACCCATAAGAAAAGGTCATCACCTTTGATGTTACCAAAAAGTCTAAATGACAATGAAATAATTCTTGAAATATGAGAAACAATTTCAATTGGGAACATTAAAGGAGCCAATACAGGTACTGGACCCATAAAGTGACCAAAATACTTTTTAGCACCATTTACTCTAATACCTTCATAGTTATAGTAGATAAACACTACTAAAGCCAATGGTAAAGTAACATTGATATTTGAAGTTGGAGATTCAAAACCTGGAATAATACCAATAACGTTTGAAATCAAAACAAAAAGACCAACTGTTGCTACAAGAGGTAAATATTTTCGTGCCAACTCTTCTCCAATGGTATCTTTACCCATAGAGATTGCACCTTGAAGATACGCTTCCATAAAGTTTTGAGTACCAGTTGGAACTGCTCTCATACTTGTACTTGCCATTTTAGCTAAAAATATAACAATCACTGTCACCAACATTAAGTGAACAACAACCATTCCTGTTCCGTGTCCTGTGAAGACACCTATAAAAGTCCATACACCTTCCATTTAACCATCCTATTATTACAATAATTTTGCAGGATTATAGCTTACAAAGCCTTTGTTTTACGTTATAGTAGTTATAAATAGAGATTAATTAAAAAACTCCCTAAAGTGATGAAACATTTGAGTACATTGGTTACATTTTGAGGTCAAAAAAGGCTCAAACACTGTTTTTTTAATTAGAAGAGATAGCCCCTCTAAAACTCCTTATTTTTCATACGTTCAATAACATTATCTATATGATTTTGTAAAGTATGGTATTCCCATCTAAAAGAGAGAGGCACATTTGTTTTAGAACGGATTTCACTACGTAACGCTTCTAACTTTTCTTCTGCTTCTTGTAACTTTGGAGTATCAAAGATCTCCCAACCTTCACTAATAGAATCTAACTTTGAATACCACTTATAAATCTTAAAACGTGTACGCCATCGATAAAGAGGAACAAAGCCTTTTAAAAGAGGAAGAAGTAAAGTGAGTAGAGGAATCAAGAGAAACTTTAAACGATCTATATTTGAAGCAATCCAATAAGGGAATATCTGTTCTAAAAAACTGTCTCCTTGAAGCAAATATGTTTCAGAAGCTTTATGAAGGGGAATCTCTAAATAGTCTCTACTGGGAAAAACATCATCTCTACTACTTGAGTCCTTAATCTTTTTTGTAATTAGTCGAATTAATGAATGCTCAACCTCATCATGTGTTATTAATGTAGCTGTTGTTGCCAAAAGAGTTACGTCTGAACTTGGAATATTTCGTTTTAAATCCATTGTTCCTTCATAAATTTTATACTGTTTCAAAAAAGGGAAGTACTCCGTAAAAGCATGAATACGTTTTAAATTTATTAGTTTTAAGTCTCTATCTTCCATCATCTCTTTAATCAACTCAGACTGAGGAGAGAGTACCGTGAAAAAAGCATCTAACTCATGCTTTTTAAAAGCTTCATACGAATTTTGTGTATTTAAATTTATGATGTTGGGACTGGCTAAATCTATAGCTGTTTGAGCAAAAAGTTTTTGAGTAAGTGCCATTGTACCACTGCCTACTTCCCCCATAGAAAAACGTCTGCCTTCTAATTCATTTAAATACTCTATCTTAGAGAGAGAAGCCCGACAAAAAAACCATAAAGGTTCAAAATAGAGACTTGCTACAGATTTTAAATGCTCTTTATCCAAAGGCGTTGCTGTTCCACCTTGCACAAAACCAATATCTACTTGTTTACTGTTTAGGAGCTTTAATGTTTCAATCGACCCTGCTGTTTTAATAATCTTAACAGCAATGCCTTCTTCTTCTAAAAGCTGTTTATAGATTAATGCTTGTTCATAATAGACACCTGTCTCACGACCTGTAGCAATGGTTAACTTCTTTTCAGTAGCAGGTTCAATAAGAGAAAAGAGATAGAGTGTTATAGCAACAATGGAGAGGAGTAAGGGGATTCCTATTTTTAAAAAAAACTTCATAAAATATTATAGCTCTAATATTTTAAAATATAGAAATTTTTTTATAATTCTGAGATAAATTTTTTTTTAATATTTAAAGATTCTTAACTTTGGCATACTCTAATATTTCATCTAAATGTAACTCTCGATCTTCATCTTCATCAATATCACAAGATTGACACAACTCACAAGCAGTTCCTGCATCGGTCTCATTCATCAATGATTCTAAACTATTATGCCCTGCTTTAATTGCATCTAATAGTGTTTCTAATGTTACATCAAAACAGCTACAAACGTTATAATCTAAATCAAATTTTTCAAACTCTTCTATGGTCATCTTTTATTTCCTTCTATTTTTAAATATAAAAAACAATACAATATATTTTGTTTAAATTTAATTAATTTCAACCTATTTTAAACAAAATCTTATCAAGAAGAGAGGTACTTAAAACTTTTTTCAAATATCCCAACAATATTGTTGCTTTGGTAATATAATATCTTGGCTTGGGTTTTTTTGAAAGAACAATTTCATGTACCACTTTAGCTACAGAAATAGCCTCTTCATTAAAAGGAACTTTAGACTTATCTTTGGTTAAATTGGCTAAGTAGTTCTCTTTAAATATAGAATTTTCAATGTCTATATTTTCTTCTAATTTTTTCATTGCATTTTTACGAAAATCAGAGGTAACAGGTCCTGTGTTTAAGAGTATAGGATAGATTTTTGTTCCATATAACTCTAAGCGTAAAGTGTCGGTTAAGCCCTCTATCGCATACTTACTTGCATTGTAAGCACCTCGACCAAAGAGAGAGACCAGACCCAAAACTGAAGAGTGCTGAATAATTTTTCCATACCCTTGTTTTCTCATAATAGGAATAACCTGTCTTGTAGCCTCATGAAGTCCAAAGACATTGGTCTCAAACTGTTGACGCAAAAAATCGGTTGCTACATCTTCCAATGCACCTGCCTGACCATACCCTGCATTATTAAACCAAACATCTATTTTTCCATCTAATGCCATCACTTTTTCAATCACCAAAGCAATCTCTTCAGGCTTAGTGACATCAAGCTTCATTCCATTTTCAAAGCCAAAAACTTTTAAAATTTCTAAATCTTTAACCTCTCTAACCGTAGGATAGACTTTAATGCCTTGTGACTGTAAATATTTAGCAGTCTCTAATCCTATGCCTGTGGAACATCCTGTAATTACAATATTTGTCACGCCACTACTTACCGTATTTTAAATCTTTAACGGCTTGAGTAATATTATCTTGACGCATAAAATGCTCTCCTACTAAAAAGGCATCTGCGCCAACTTTACTTAACTCTTTTACCATTTCATGGTCTTGAATTCCACTCTCTGCTACAATAATTTTACTTTTAGGAATCAGAGGAATAAGCCTCTCACTTAGACTCATGTCCATCTCAAAAGTTTCTAAATTACGATGGTTAATTCCAATAATATCAGCTCCCGCAAAAATTGCTTTGGTTAAATCTATCTTATTATGAATCTCAACCAAAGCAACCATGCCAAGGTGTCGAGTATAGTCCAACAACTCTTTTAACTCTTTTCTACTCAATGCAGTAGCAATCAAAAGAATATAATCTGCTCCAAAAGCCAATGCTTCTAAAACTTGATACTTGTCTACTATAAAATCTTTACGAAGTAGAGGAATAGAAGTATAACGACGTACCATTCCTAAATACTCTTTATTTCCTTGAAAAAAATGGGGTTCAGTTAAAATAGAAAGCGAATCTGCTCCACCCTTCTCGTAAGCTTGACCGATTACCATAGGATCAAAGTCTTTCCGAATAATTCCTTTGCTCGGACTTGCTTTTTTAACCTCTGCGATTATTCTATAAGGATTTTCTTCTGTAGATTTCAATGCAGAAAACACATCTTTTGGAGCAAAAGGGTTGTATGCCAAAGAGCGGCCTAGCCACTCTAATGGATAATCTACTTTTCTCTTCTCCAAATCATCTTTTGTCTTTTTTATTATTTCATCTAATACT